>Ga0316189_10000895_pt1 | contig 29767 bp, 23 predicted proteins | sample LowCovwburrow_MG_FD_204930 | JGI IMG/M metagenome (GOLD analysis project Ga0316189, IMG submission 204930) | Coastal sediment microbial communities from Maine, United States - Lowes Cove worm burrow | ecosystem: Environmental > Aquatic > Marine > Coastal > Sediment | place: USA: Maine...
CCGCGACCGCCCACGCCCGCGGCGGTCGCCCCCGCGTACACTTCGGCGACCGCTGGGTCCGCGAGGGCGTGCTCGATCTCTTCCGCGAGGACATCGCCCGCTTCCGGGTGATGATCGCCGGCACCCGCGACGAGGATCCGATGGCCGTCCTCGACCGCGGCGGGATCCCCAAGCTCTCCGCCCTGCGGATGCACAACGGCTCGGTCTACCGCTGGAACCGGCCCTGCTACGGCTTCTCCGAGGACAAGGCCCACCTGCGGATCGAGATGCGCAGCCTCCCCGCAGGACCGACCATCCTCGACGAGATGGCCAACGCCGCCTTCTTCTTCGGGCTGATGGCCTCCTACGCCGACGAGCACCCGAAGATCCACGAGGTGATGGCCTTCGACGACGCGAAGAACAACTTCTTCGCGGCCGCTCGCCACGGTCTCCAGGCCCAGTTCACCTGGATCGACGACCGCACCTACACCGCCGCGGAGTTGATCCTCGACGAGCTCCTGCCCCACGCGCGCACCGGCCTCGAGGGGGCGAAGATCTCCAGCGCTGACATCGATCGCTACCTCGGCACCATCGAGGAGCGGGTCCGTCGCAACCGGACCGGCGCCCGCTGGGTGCTCCAATCCCTCGCGTCGATGGAGCGCACGACCAGCCCGGAGAACGCCTATCGCAGCGTCGTCTCAGGTCTGGTCAGGCGGCAGCGCGGCGACAAGCCGGTCCACGAATGGGAGCTGGCATCGGCCAATGAGGGTGCCGAAGATCCGCGCGACGACTTCCGCACACTTGGTCAGTTCATGTCGACCGATCTCTTCACGGTCCACCCGGACGACATCGTCGATCTCGCGACCAACGTGATGGAGTGGGAGCACATTCGCCATGTCCCAGTCGAGGACGAGGCCGGCCATCTCGTGGGGATGATCACCCACCGATGCCTCCTCCAGCTCATCGCCATGCACTCGGCGGGTGAGGGGCAGGAGCCGGTGGTGGTATCCTCGATCATGAGCCCCGTGGGCGTGACGGCCTCCCCGGACACGTCCACGCTTGAGGCGATAAAGCTGATGCAGGAGCACAAGATCAGCTGCATGCCCGTAGTTGAGGGCGGTCGCCTGGTGGGGCTCATCACCGGACGGGACCTCTTCGATGTTTCAGCGAAACTGCTCGAGCACTTCCTCGGCAACTGACGGCTCGGCAACTGACGGCTCGGCAACTGACGGCTCCGCGACTGACGGCTCCGCGACTGACGGCTCCGCGACTGACGGCTCCGCGACCGACGACGCGCTCCCCGGCTCGAACACCGACTACCCGCGCATCCTCGGGACCTACAGCCGCGGCCTCCCGGGACCGCAGGTGCTGGTCACGGGCGGGGTCCATGGCAACGAACCTGCGGGGATCGTCGCCGTCCAGCGGGTGCTGGCCGCCCTCGAGGGGAAGAGCGCTCCCCTGCGCGGCTCCCTGACCGGGATCGCCGGCAACCGGGCCGGCCTGGCCAAGGGCGCCCGGTACTTAACCCGCGATCTCAACCGGCGCTGGGTCCTGGACGACATGGTCGCGCTCCTCAGCCGCGACCGCGCCGAGGACACCGCCGAGGACCGGGAGCAGCGCGAGCTCCTTGAGCTCTTCGCCCCCCTCCTCGCCACCACCGAGGAGCCCCTAGTCTTCATCGACCTCCACAGCACCTCGGGCGACGGCGCCCCCTTCTCGTGCATGGCGGACGTGATCCGCAACCGCAAGATCGCCTTCTCCTTGGGCGTCCCGGTGGTCCTCGGCCTCGAAGAGGTGATCGATGGGTCGATGCTCGGCTTCCTCTGCGACCTCGGCCATATCGGCGTCGCGATCGAGGGCGGACAGCACGATCACCCGGGGACCGCCGACAACCACGAGTCCGCGATCTGGATCGCCCTGGTCGCCGCTGGCTGCCTCGACGCCGCCCATGTCCCTGACCTCGCGGACCACCGGCGACGCCTCCGCGAGGTGACCCGCGGCCTCCCCCAAGTGATCGAGATCCGCCACCGTCACGTCGTCCACGACGAGAACGAGCCCTTCACCATGCTCCCGGGCTTCACGAACTTCCAGCCGGTCCGCGAGCAGCAGGTGGTCGCGAGCGATGCTCAAGGCGAGGTCCGGACCCCGGAGGCGGCGTTGATGATGCTGCCTCGCTATCAGCCGCAGGGAGAAGACGGCTACTTCCTCGCCCGTCAGGTCTCACGCTTCTGGCTCGCGCTCTCCGCCGGGCTGCGACGCTCGCGGATCGATCGTCTGGTCCACTGGCTGCCGGGCGTCCGCCGTGACCCCGCACGCCACGACCACATGGTCCTCGACCGCGAGCGCCCGCGAGCGGTCGACGTCTTCCACCTGATGGGTTACCGCCACCGCCGCGACGAGGGCGACGGCTTCGTCTTCACCCGGCGTCGCCCCGACGCGACCGGCCTCGAGAGCATGCCCTCGGCGATGCAGGAGCTCCTGGACGCGGCCGCAGCGGCCACAAACGAGGCCTAGCGGGGCCGAGCAAGGGGCGGGCGAAGGTGTTATCCTCCGCTCCCGAGAATCGGCGATGCCCTCGACCGTAGGCCCTCAGCACCCCGAAGCGCTCCACCCCGCAGCGCTCCACCGTGAAGCGCCACCCCTGAGGCGAGGACAGCCCCACGCGGCTCGTCGCCAAGACGAGCGGCGAGCGCCCGACCGCCGCTCGGGCGGACGCATGTCCTGCCTCTCCCTCCTCGTCGCGACCCTCAGCGTCGGCCTGAGCCTCGGGCCTCGACCGGTCATCGCCGCGCCTACCTCAGCCCCGGCGACCGTCGAGGCCGCGCTCGAGGCCGGCGATCTGACCCAAGCCCAAGACCTCGCCGTCGCCGCCCGCAAGGACGATCCGAGCCCCGCCAACTGGGCCAAGGAGGCCGAGGCCGCGACCGCACTCGGCGACTACGAGTCCGCGATCGCAGCCTGGAGCGGCTACCGCGAGGCGCTCGACGAAGACGCGGTCTCCGAGCGCGAGACCGCGACCGCGACGATCAAAGAGCTACACGAGGAGTCGCGCGGCGCTGTCAAGGACGAGCCCGACTCGACCCACCGCGAGGAGCTCGACGAGGCGCGGAGAGCCCGCCTCGCAGCGCTCGCCCCGAAGCCCGAGCCAAAGAAGGACAGAGCGCCACCGCCCAAGCCGAAGGAGCGGATCGTCAAGAAGTGGTACTTCTGGCTGACCGTCGCGGCGATCGCCGCCTCCGCGGGCGCGATCACGGGGATCGCCGTCCAAGCCGCCCGCGAAGAGCAAATGGACGATCTCAGCGCGCGCGGCGGTGCGGTCCCCACCGGCCCAGGCGGCTTCGTCGTCCGCTTCTAAGGCGTCTCCTGTGGACCTGCTCAAGAGGTCAGGCGCATGCCCCCCCGCGCCCGCCTTCGCAGGCCGTGCCCAACACCTCGCTCGCGCTGCCGCGGCCGATCGAGCCGCGTCGACCCGGTCGATCCCCCGCTTGGGGCCGAGCGCCCCTCCACGGAGCGTTCGCCCCGGCCTGCGAGCCCTCCCGCTCGCCCTCCTCCCCGTCCTCCCCATGGCCTGCTCAGAGAGCGCCAGCGAGCGCGCAGAGCCACCAGCAGAGCCGCCCATCCTCGCGCTCTCCGGCGAGCTGAGCGGAGGCGATGACGATGGCCGAGGGAACATCCGGGTCGCCGGGGGCGTAGACTTCGACGGAGGCGTGCGGGTCGACGACGTCGTCGTCAGCCCGGCACGGCCGCGCCCTGGGGAGCCTGTCCACGTGACGATGACGATCAGCGGGAGCAAGCCCGGTCTCCGCGGCCGCCTCGGCCTGCGAGCCCCCCGCAGCGCGGGCCGTGAGGAGCTCCGCCCCGCGAAGGCGCAGGCCGATCCGCGCGACGTCTTCGCCGAGGTCGACCTTCGCAGCCCCGCCGTCGAGGTCGACCTCGACCTGCCCTCTCCCTGGCACCCGTCGACCGCGCTCCTCGAGCTCACGCTCTTCGACGGTGAAGACCAGCTCGCCGCGCGCCGAGGCGCCCGAAGTGGCGACGGCCGGGGCTTCCTCGGTGTCGTCAGGATCGAGCGGCAGGCGACCGCCGTCAACGCCCCCAAGCTGAGCCCCGAGATCGACGGAGCCCTGGAGGAGCACAGCTGGGGGCGCCCCCCCGCGCTCCTGGTCGAGAGCCTTGACGGCGAGCCCGACCCGAGACCGCCGACCGAGGTGTGGTTCGCCTGGGACGCCGACAATCTCTACGTCGCCGGTCGCCTACCTGACGACGATCTCTGGACAACCTACGAGGCGCAAGACGACCCGCTCTACAAGCAAGAGGCCTTTGAGATCTTCGTCGCTGGCGACCGCTCCGGGAAGCGCTACCTCGAGTATCAAGTGTCCGCCCGCGGCATCACCTTCGACGCACGCTTCCCCGCCTACCGCCGCGGCGACGAGGCATGGGACTCGCGCTGGAACACCGCGGTCGAGGTCGACGGGACGATCAACGAGGCTCACGACCAAGACCGCGGCTGGACCGTCGAGGCCGCGATCCCGTGGTCTGAGCTCTGCGCTGAGACGACCTTCGCCTGCCCCCCTGCCCCAGGCTCGACCTTAAACGTCAACGTCTTCCGGCTCGACCACCCGGGCCGCAAGGAGACCGTCGCCCTCGCCCTTAGCCCGACCCTCCGCCCGGACTTCCACGCCTGGGAGAACGCCGCCCTGCTGGAGCTCCGCTGATGTCCCGGAAGACCGCCGCCCCACTCGCCCTCCGCCTCGCTCGCTCCGGCCTGCCGCAGAGAGCCGCCCTCCTCTCCGCGCTGGCGATGGTCGCCTGCGCGGGGCCCTCGTCGTCGAACGACCGGCGCGCGCGGGCCAAGGTCGCGCAGGTCCTCCCGGACGGGGCGACCCAGGTCGACGCCCGACAGATCCGCGGGATCCACAGCGAGACCCGCGAGGCGAGGCTCTCGACCGCCCCCGCCGAGCGCTACGGCAGCCCCGCCAAGCACGCGCTCAACCCCGGCGAGACCCAGCTCCTGGAGCTGCTCTCAGGCAAGGGCCTGCGCCACGAGCCAGGCCTCAGCCGCGTCGCCCGCGAGCTCGCCCGGACCGCGCCCGATCGCTTCAACATGCCGAGCGCCCTCATCGACGGCCTGATGGGCTGGGCCGGTATGGTCGAGCCACCGCCGCGGATCGGCATCGTCGAGATCGAGGCGCCCTGCGACGAGAACCCCGACGCCGAAGGCTGCACGGAGGCGATGAGCGCCCTCGTCGAAGAGCTCGCGATGCTCGGCGAGCCGAGCGGCGGCGACGACTGGATCGGCGTCGGCATCCACCGCGCGGCGGACGGAACATCCCGCTTCATCGTCGCCCGCACCGAGCGAACCGTCGCCCTCGAGCCCCTCCCGGTCGAGGTCGGCGAGGGCGCGACGATCACCCTCAAAGGGCGCCTCATCGGCGGCCGCGAGAACCCGCGGGTCGAGGTCATCGATCCCGCCGGCGAGTGGCAGCAGAGCACCCTGCGCGGCGGCAAGACCCGCGGCTCCCGCTTCAGCGCCGAGGTCCGCTGCCTCCAGCCTGGGGGCCATCGGATCGAGGTGCTCGCCGACGGTCCCCACGGTCCGGAGATCGCCGCCAACTTCACCGTCTACTGCGGAGTCCAGGCCCCGCGGACGGTCACCTATGTGCTCGAGCACATCGACCCCGACATCGACGTCGGCGCCATCGAGCGGGCCAACTTCGACGCGGTCAACCGCGCCCGGACACAACGCGGGCTGCGACCGCTCCAGTGGGACAACGCCGCCGCTGCGGTCGCCCGCGCACACAGCCAGGACATGGTCGACAACGACTTCATGGGTCACCGCTCGCCGACCACCGGGATGGCCGGAGACCGCTTTGAGCGCAGCGGGATCCGGGTCGTCCGCCTCCGCGAGAACGTCGGCCGCGGCTACGGACCCGTGACGATCCACGAGGCGCTGATGAACAGCCCCGGCCACCGGATCAACGTCCTGGCCGAGGACGTCCCGCGGGTCGGGATCGGCGCGGTGATCGGCGCCCCGGAGACGACCGCTGCGGGCGCCCCCCGACCGATCTTCATCACCCAAAACTTCCTCGCGCCGCCCGAGGCCGCGCCCAAGGATCCCAGAGCCGAGCTCCGCCGCCGGGTCACGGAGCGCCGCGACCGAGCCAAGCTCGCGCCCATCACCTGGGACCCTGCCCTCGACCCGATGGCCCAGCGCCTCGCCGAAGGGATCGCCCGAGGCGATGAGCAGGCCGCCCGCAAGGCCCTCAACGCCGAGTTTCAGGCGAGCGCCTACGCAGCGATCAAGACCCAACAGGTGATGGCGAACGACTTCTCCGCCTTCCCCGAGCTCGACTTCTGGGACGAAGCGAAGCTCGCCGACGGCCTCGGCAGCGGCGTCGCCGAGGTCACCCAGGGTCCAAAGAAGGGCTCGCTGCTCCTTATCGTCCTGATGGCCGACATGAGCCAGCCAAAGAAGCGCTGAGCCCCTCGGCCCCTCAGCCCTCCGACACCGTCAACATCGCCCAACGGCCCACCACGCCCATTTGGTCGACTCTACTGGACCTGCTCCTTGCGACACGAGGGTCCTGTTAGGATCAGGGCATGACCGAGCCCGAGCAAGCCCTGGTCCGTGTCGAGTCCAGCGATGTGCCAGACCCGTACGAGCGGGACTACATGAAGGGTCACGGGATGGTCCTCTACCGCGACAAGATGGTCTCGGGGGCCAAGTTCAACGCCATGCTCGCGACTATGGGGGCGGTCGTCATAGGCGTGGGCGCGCTCCAGGGGACGATGATCCCAGCCCTCCTCGTCATCCCCTTGCTCGCCCTCCTCTGGGTCTTCTTCGGGGTCATTCGCGTGACCGTCTCCGAGGAGGCGCTCGACATCCAATACGGCCTCATCGGCCCGACGATCCCGATGCGCGCGATCGAGTCGGCGACCGCGATCCAGTACAAGTGGACCTCCTTCGGCGGCTACGGGATCCGCCGCGCCCCCGACGGCTGGATGTACAACATGATGGGCGACGGCGGGAACGCGGTGAAGGTCGTCTGGCACGACGCCAAAGGGAAGCGCAAGGTGACCTACGTCGGCACCAAGACAGCCGACAAGCTCGCCGAAGAGATCCGCCGCGGGCGCTCCGCTCTCCTCGCCTCACAGTCCCAGCGAGAGCTGAGCGCTGGCGAGCCTGCGCCCCGCGAGCCCGACGCGGAATAGCCCCAAGAGCTGGCACAAGCGGCCACAGCGAAGCATCCCACGCTCCGCACCACCTCGTCGAAGCAGCCCCAGCCTCGCTCCGCCAAGACTTGTGGTACGACCCGGAAAAGCCGCGTCTTGTCAGTCGCAAGAGCGCCAAGGGGCGGCTGCCCGAGAGCACACGGAGCGCTCCCCCAGCCGCCCCGAGCGGCCCTTCGTCGCCGCCTGACGAGCGCCGCCCTCATCTCATCCCTGCTGGCGAAGCACCTGGCTCCTCAGCCAGTTCAGCACCTCGACCGTTCGCACCTCCCTGTCGAGCACATCCTCGCCCACCCCCAGGCGAAACCCGAGGTCCCGCCGGCTCGGCTCAGCCCCCAGCGCTTCGAGCTCCTCCATGTACCTCCGAGCGTCCTCATCCCCCGCGAAGAAGCCTTGGGCGATGAGCTGCTCTGAGCGGAGGATGCCGAGCTGGGCGACATCGATGAGCTCGTACTCCGGGTGGTACTGGACAGCCCAGAACTCGCCCGCTCCGTAGCGAACGCGGACCGCCTGGACCTCGGAGAAGGCGTTGCCGGCGAGCTGCTCGGCATGCTCGCCCAAGGACGTAACATGGTCCTCGTGACATGTAAGGGCGGCGAACGCTGACGGCTTCCCCGCGAACATCGGGTGCTCCTGGCCTCGCTCGTTGAGGGTGATCGTCCGCCCGACGCCGAACTCACGACCGCGCGGGTTGACGTCACAGGCTCCGCCGGTCGCGGTCACAGCGACGTGCACCGCCCAACAGCTGCCAAAGCTCGGAACTCCGGCGGCGAACGCCGCACGTGCGAAGATGAGCTGATCTCGAACCGCGGGCGTATCGCGATGTACGGTCAGGTTGGAGCCGCTCCAGACGATCCCGTCGTACTCCGCGAGCGCCGACGAGGGCGCAAAGCCGACCTGCGAGCTGAACGGGAGCACCTCGACGCTCACCTCGGGCGCGAGTCGCGAGAGCAGCCTCCGGTAGAGCTCCCCCGCATGGGTCGCCCCTGCTCCGCTGAGCGCCTCACGACCGGCCTCATCGTAGGCGTCGAGAACGAGGAGTCGGCGGCTCACCGTGGGCGCTCCCCGGCGATCGTGATCCGCTCCATCCGCCGATGCGCCGGAAAGTAGTCGTTGAGCGGACGATGGAGCGTCGCACGGTTGTCCCAGAAGGCGATCGAGTCGCGCCCCCAGCGAAACCGGCAGGCGAACTCAGGCGTCTCCAGGTGGTCAAAGAGAAAGCCCAGCACGGCTGCGCTCTCCGCCTCGGCGAGGCCTACGATATGGGTGGAGAAGAGGCGGTTGACGAAGAGCGCCCGTCGCCCGGTCACCGGGTGGGTCCGGACCACCGGATGCTCGTTCGGCGGGTTGCTCCGGACCGCGTCCCCAAGACGATCCCACCCCCCAGGCTCGGCGAGGCTGTGGCGAAACCCGTGAGCGAAGGAATGGCTCGCCTTGAGCCCCTCGAGGTAGCGCTGCATTCGCCCCGAGAGCCCCTCGTAGGCGGCGTAGAGGCTCGCCCACATCGTGTCCCCGCCGACCTCCGGGATCTCGCGGGCGCGGAGGATAGAGCCGAGCGGCGGCCGCTCGAGGAAGGTCATGTCCGTGTGCCAGGTGTCGATCTTGGTCGGGCGCTCAGCGGTGCTCTCGAGCACGTTGATCGCCGGGAACCCTTCGACGCAGGGATAGGCCGGATGAGCCACGGGCTCGCCGAAGGCTGTCGCCAGGGCCAGGTGATGCTGGGGCCCGATCTCCTGCTCGCGGAAGAAGAGCACGAGGTGGCGGCTGAGCCCCTCCCGCAACGTCGCGAGCATAGACACATCAAGGGGCTCGCGAAGGTCTATCCCGGTGACCTCTGCGCCGAGCGCAGCGGCAAGTGGTTGAAACCCGATCACCCCAAACTAGTACGCACAAGAGCGACATGAGGCCACAACAATTTGGCACGGAGGCCCCTCAAGGACCAGTGTCGCAGGCCCGCGCGCTCGGGCGAAGCCGCGAGACGAGGCGGCCCCACAGCGCACCGCCCGCTCGACTCCTCGCAACCCCACGAGAACGCTCCTCACGCCTCGCGAGCCGTCCGATCCGCTCGCCGTCGCGCTCTTGACCTGCCCGCCGTGGCCTGCGGCGAGCACCGCGACGAGCTCGCTGAGGTCTTGGTCACCGACGACGACCCACGCTCGCCCTCACGCGCCGCGCGAGGGCATCCCAGGGCGACCCTCAGCCCCCCGTCGCGGCCGCCCGAGCAGCCTTGCGCGCCTTGTCGTACTTTTGGATGAGCTCCGCCGCCGGGCGCATGTAGCCGAGCGCTGGAACACGACCCGGCTTGGCGTCAACGCCGAGGATGATCGTGCACTCGTTGAGCCACTCCCAGTAGGCGAGCGTCGCCTTGAGGAGATCGTCATTGCCTTCACGCGGGGTTAGGTCGTGAAAGCGGAGCTGGAACATGCGATCGATCAAGCGCCAGAGCTCCGCGTCCTCGGGCCCTGAGAACGACTTCGCGAGCGCCTCGTAGGACTCGGTGTCGGTCATGTACATCAGGTCGATGAGCGACTCCTCGTCGAGCGGCCCGACATTCCCTGTCTCTTTGAACATGTGAAGGTTCGCCGAGTAGATATGACCGATGACACAGTAGCGACAGCCGTTCCACAGCGCAGCGATGCCGATCAGAGTCTGGGCCGTGTAGTCGCCGACCGCCCCCGTGAGCGTGGAGGTGACCTCGGCCCCGAGCTTCATCAGGCGAAGGGTCCCGCGCATCCCGTGAATGCGGACCATCTCCTCCTGGATCGGTCCCATGTCGTAGCCGGCGCTGACGCGGGTCAGCGCCCGCATGGCCGAGACGAAGGAGCGCTGAAAGAGGCTCAGCTGGCTCATGATGTCTCCTTGGCGTAGATAGCCCGACCGCGTAGGCGCCCGACCCACTCTCCCGCGCTCTCGCGGAGCAAGTCCTCACGGGCGCCGCTCGACTCTAGCCAACCGTTGGCGTCAGCGATGCTCGCGAAGGTCCGGGCGTTGGAGTCCGGCGCACAGTGGCAGACCCAAAGAGCGATCCCCCGAAAGATCGGGCGGTTGGTGACCCATGCGGTCCGCCGCACGAGACCGCCGACATGCCGCTGGAGCCCGGCGAGCACCTCTCGCGCGCCAACGCTGCACCGGCGCATCTCGTTGAGATCGAGGAGGAGGACCGTAGAGCCGGGGGCCACAGCCGCGAGACGATCCCGGAGCGTCAGGTCGAGACGCCGAGCGCTCGCCTCGTCGAAGTCACCGCGAAGGGAGACCCGAAGAAGACCGTGCTCGGTCTCCGACAGCGTCCACGCCTCATGCTGGTCGGTGATGCTCGGCAAGCACTGCAAGAGTACCCGATCCCTGCCCAACTTGAGACCAGGTCTGCACGGATGGCTCATGTGCGCGGTCACCACCCCGCCTGCCGATATCGCAGGCTCGCCGAACGTTCGAAATTTCGCTATTTTGGAGCCCGTCTTTGACCACAACCGCCGTAGCACCCGAGGGAGGGATCCCTTCTACCGCGGAGAGCGCGGCATCCGTGGAGTTTGTGCTTGCTGGCGACACAACGATCCTCGACGTCGAGGTGGTCGGCACCTGGTCTGATCTGCAGTGGACTGCGCTCCGCGGCCAACGCTTCTCAGAGATCGTCGTAGGCGGCGTCCAAGGCCCGCTGGAGAAGCTTCTGAACCGGAGCATCGCCTTTGTCCGGATGAGCCTCGAGCTCCGGAGCTCGTGCATCTCGCGAATCGTCGTCGCCGAGATCCGGCGGGTCGGCAACCACCTTTTCGCCCGGATCGAGCCCCGCTCCGCCGACGCCGACACGATCTCGAGCGAGCGAATGGCCGAACACCGCCTCGAAGAGATCGGCGTCTTGGTCAGCGGCATCGCCCACGACTTCAACAACGTGCTCTCGGCGATCCTGGGAAACGCGGAGCTCCTCGGCGAGGAGCTCGCGGACACGCTCGCGAGCGACCCGGAGCTCGCCGCCGCGATCACCGACATCACGACCGCCGCCGATCGTTCGCGGGACCTGATCGCGCAGATGCTCTCGTACGGGACCAAGACCGCGCGGACCCAGCAGACGACGATCAACCTCAGCGAGCTGACCCGCGAAATGGCGCGCTTGCTGAGGGTCTCGACCCCACAAAGTGTCACGTTTCACTACGCCATCGCCGACGATGTGCCGCTGATCGAGGGCGACGCCAGCCAGCTGCGCCAGGTCGTCATGAACCTCATCGTCAACGCCGCCGACGCGATCGACGACGACGTCGGCGGGGTGATGATGCGGACCGGGACGATGTTCGCCGATCGTGCGTTGCTGCGGGCGGGGTTCGCCGATGATGAGATCCCAGAGGGGGACTACGCATTCGTCGAGGTCGAGGACACCGGCTGCGGGATCGACACCGCGACCCTCGCTCGGATCTTTGATCCCTTCTTCACCACAAAGAGCAAAGGCCGTGGCCTCGGCCTCGCCGGCGTGCGGGCGATCGTCGCCGCCCACGGAGGCGCCCTCCTCGTCTCGTCGACCCCCGGGATCGGCACCATCTTCCGAGTGCTCCTTCCGGTCCGCGCGGACCTCGTGCGAAGCGCTCAGAGCCCCGACGAGAGCGCCACGGTCGACCTCCACGGCAAGCACATCCTGATCGTCGACGACGAGCCGATGATCCGCCGGGTCACCGGACGTCTCCTCAGCATCCGCGGTGCGACGGTCCTCTCCGCCTCAGACGGCCACGAGGCGATCGAGCTCTTCGCCGCCGACCCTCAGGCGATCGCCTGCGTCCTCCTCAACGTGTCGATGCCCTACATCAACGGGATCGACGTCGCCGCTGAGCTCTTCGCCGTCCGACCCGACACTCCCGTGCTCCTCGTCAGCGGCTACAGCGTCCCCGAGATCGCTCAGCGCGCCCGCGGCCTGCCTATCGCCGGCGTCCTGCAAAAGCCCTTCACCTCTGCGGGGCTCCTCGAAGCGGTGAGCGCCCTCCTGAACGACGAGTGACCTGCAGCGAGAGCCCCGAGGGCCCAGCGCTCAGGAGACGCAGGCCCCCCGCGTGCAACCGCGAGCCGCCACCCCGACAGGTCAACGTCGACTCGTCTGACGATCGGTCAAGCTCGTCGGCTCGCTGACAGATCGACGCGCCCCCGCGTCCTCCTCTGTATGGCCATAACCAAAGCCGAGAGGGCCCCCCGAATCAACGGATCGCCCTCTCGGCGCTCAGCCTCGTCGCCTATACGCCGAGACCGCAGCGAGGCGTCACCACGGCTCCTAGTCCTAGTCCTCCAGCGGGGGCTGCGGGGTGAAGCCCGTGTTCCACTGGAAGTTCTCGCCGCACTCCGCCGGCTTCTCGTAGGCAGGATCCATCTTCGGCCAGTTGGCGCCCCAGCCGATCATGATGTTGTCGCGCGCCTTCAGGTAGTCCGGCTTGGGGAAGGGCTCGTACGAGGTGACCGTCCACAGGGCGCCCTTGCCGTCGGCGATGTCGGTGATCACGTCGCCGAAGTCCATCGCCAGGTCCGCGGGCAGACCGTCCTGTGTGTAGTAGATGTCGAGCTCAAGCGGGTTGAAGAGGTTCGCCGGCAGGATCCCGACATAGACCCCGGCGCTTCCGAGCATATCGAGCATGTTGTCGTAGTCGTAGTCGAAGGTCACATCGGCCTGCAAGGTCGAGGCATCGGACTCGAAGAAGTCGGTGCAGAGCATCTGCAGCACCGGAATCTCGACCGGGATCGCCGTCGGCGGCAGGGCGTTGACGTCGACATCGTGCTCATTGCCGATAAGCCCGCCATCAGCCAGGTCGTAGTAGAAGATCGAGCGCTTCGAGAAGAAGCTGCCGACCAGCCACATCTGCCAACGACCGTCCGAGACACACTCAGGGTAGTCATTGTAGGGGGTCGACGGGTCGTAGTCGTAGCAGTAGGTCGGCCGGTGGGGCAGCCCGTCGAAGGTCGCGTGAATGCTCAGGGTGTTCGCGTTGCGGTCGAACGAGACCTCTGCGCTCGCCTCGCCCTCACACATCGACGGCTCCCAGATCTGGTACTCGCGCGCGCCTGAGGTGTCGAAGCCCATCTCCATCGTCACCGAGCCGACGAGATTGTCGATCTCCGTGACCACGGTCTCGTCTACCGGTAGACCGCTCGGCACCGACTCGGGGACCAGATCGCCGAGGTCCGACGACGACTCGTCCGAGAGCGCGCCGAGGAACGCCGCCAGGAACTGGACCTCATCCTCGTCGATGTCAGCGACCACCTCCTCCGCGTTGAAGGTGGCCAGCACCTCCTGCTCGTTGTGGACGATCGTCGGCTGAAGCACCGGCTCGATCTGGTCGACGTCGTAGTTGAGCAGCGACGTCTCCGGATCGATGTAGTGGGCGATGAAGTCCTCGAGCTCGATGAACTGGCCGGCATGACCGTAGGGGCCGGTGGCGGCGATATTGCGGAGAGGCGGCGTCCGGAAGCGGTAGTTGTCCTCCGGCGCGTAGTTCTCACCGATCCCCACGTCATCGTTCTTGAAGCCCCCCTCAGCCTTGCCGGGCCCGAACTGCGGCAGCGCCGTGTTGTGGAAGTCGAGGTCGCTGAGGTTGACGCCGTTGTGGCAGTTCACACAGTTGCCGCGGCCCATGAAGAGAGCGGCGCCCTTGAGCTCGTCGAAGGTGAGCGCAGTGTCATCACCGCGGAGGAACTGGTCCCAGGGGGTATCGTGGGCCCCGAAGGAGGCCACCTGGAAGCCGGCGAGCGCGTTCGCTGCGTGGGCGAAGCTCATGTCCTCGAAGTCGGTGCCCGGATAGGCCGCCTCGAACGCCTCGACGTACTCGCTGATCCCGCCGAGCCGCTCCATAAGCGCAGCCCACTGCGCTTGGAGGAGGTCGTCACGGATCATCGAGAGGTCGTTGGTCCCGAGCACGCCCCGCATCTCCCGACGCGAGGAGACCGGGAACATCGCCTGAGCGGAGGTCGCCCCGAACTCGAAGACCGCGATCATCTCCGGCGTAAGTTCCTCATCTGCAGGGGTGTCGAACTCGCCATCATGGACGTTGACCCGACCGTCCCAGAAGAGGGTGTCCATCGCCTGGAGGTTGAAGAGCGGCGGCGCGTTGCGAGGGACGAAGATGCTCTCCGGGTGCACCCGGTCGAGACCTAGGCCGACCCCGCCCTCTCCGATTGAGAGCTGGTGATCGTCATCGGTCGCGAGGAGCGGATGATGGCAGGTCATGCACGAGATGTTCTCGTTTCCGCTCAGGATCTTGTCGAACGCGAGCGCCTGACCGAGCTCGACCAGCTCGGTCCGAACCTCAGGCGGCGCCGGCATCGGCTCCAAACCGAGATAGTTCGCCTTCGCCCGCAAGATCACGTGGAGGAGCTTGAGGATGAACTCCTCAGCCTCGGGCGGGAGCCCGTCTCGGTTCTCGAGCTGCGCGAGGAGATCCTCCTCCGACTCCGGCTCCGCGTCGCAGCCGACCCCGAGAGCGGCGGTAAGGGAGAGCGAGAGCACCGTAAAGGATGAGATCGTCCGCTTCATTGTCATCTCCTCGGGTCAAGACGAGCCCCTGCCCGCGCTCGACGTCGCAACGTTCAACCTGGCAGTCCAGCGACTACATCGCTGGCCACCTGGGCATAAACGCGATTCGCGAGCGCCGTACCAGGCCCCCGCGAGGGCGCGTCTACCCGCGTACCACGGTATTGATAGTGTCATCAAAAGCTCCTTCGGATCATAAATTCTGGAAAAATTGTGGGTGTCCCCTCTGGACGACAGGCGACTGTGTAGGCGAAGGTCATCCCCCATCGCATATACATGACCCAAAAGACAGCAACAAACAGCAAGGAAAAGGCCGCTAGAGGCCGCTCCGCAGCGCGTCACACCGCATCGCGCCGCGACGAAGTGAGGTCACTTCCGGACCAACATTGGCCGCCAAAGTCCGCGAACCACAGGAATGGGGCCTAGAGCCCCCGCACACCACGTTCGAGCCTCGACTGGAGCACCTACAGCGTTCCCATCCGAGGTCATCGGACCACGACATGCCAAAGGTACGACCTCACGGCACATCGAGCGAGGCGGTTTCGCGAGACATACACATCAACACGTGTGTGTGCATCAGACTCCGCTCACTCTGCTCGAATCGGCACAATGATCACTTTCCCGCGCACCCACTCCCTCTCGATGACAATCATGAGGCCACGGCGCGTCTTCGGACGGCCGCGGATCTTATGGTGAAACCAGGGCTTCTCCGAGAAGAAGCCCTGCTCTTTCCTAGGCCATCGGCAGCTCAGACGATCCTACCGACTCTACCGACCTCCAACCAGAGCTCCTGCTGCCCATTGGCAACACCCCTCACGTCAGACTCTTTCAGTCGGCGGGCAAGCGCCCCCCTACAACTGAGCAGTGTCTCAACTCAGCACTACGAACAACACCGAGGGGAGCCACGAGCACACGAGCACACGAGGAAGAGGTTCATGGTTCAACACGATGGGGTCCCAGGTACTCGCTCGCGGGGGTCGACCGCGGAGCTATCGTAGAACGGCCAAGGACTGGCACGATGTCGGCGAGGAGGCCCGTCGCGAGCGACGGTTCTGCCCGGGCGCTCGTCGCCTCTCGTACGCTAGACTTCGACGCTCGCTCGCCGCGTTGGCCCGCCCGAAGACGAGCCCAAGCTCCGCGACCCCCCAACACTCTGCCTTGAGGCGTCTACCCCCAAGCTCAGAGGACCCGGAGAACCAGCTCGGGATGCGTCCGGTACTCGCCCCGGGTCTTGCCTACGGTGATGATCGGCCCGAAGACGGCCGTTCCCGCGCCGCGCTGGATCACGCTCTTGCCGAAGTTCGGGTTGCTCTGCTTGACACCGGTCGCCGCCGCCAAGGCAGCGATGGGAACTCCCCCCTCACAGCGGAGGTAGCCGGCGAGGTGGTAGAGGGCGAGGATCCCATTGCCCCGCACACGCCGCTCGAGCGGCTCCCCCAACACTTTGTAGGAGAGCTGCTCGTGCTCCAGCTGCAGCGCCGCGAGCTTCTCTCGTTGCGCCTTCGTGAGCGCCTCGGCGCTGCGAAGCCGGTCGATGAGCCCGGTCAACACCTTGAAGCGCTCACGCCGGCGGAGCTTCTCCTGGCGATAGACCCCCGAAGCGACCTCTCTGAGGAATTCCGCCCGGGCCTTGGCCTTGGGGTCGTCGACGTAGGGGATGACGAACACCCCGTACTGGAGGGTCTCCCCCTCGTAGCGGATCCGGACGAACTTGTAGGTCGTAGTGTCGACCTTCCCGGCCGCGAACTTGATCTTCGAGCTGTGGTTGTAGTCCTCGGGAGAGGTGATCTGGTTGACGCTGAAGGACTTGCTGATGACGATGATCGCGCTCGCCAGGCGAAAGACGTCGGGCCCCGGATCCCCCAGCGTCCTCTGGCAGCTCACGCGGGTGTTCTGCAGCAGGACCTCGAAGGCGCCGCAGCCGGGCTTGTTCGGCTTCGTCGACTTCACGTCGATAGCGAGCATCGCCTCGGTCAGCTCCTCGAGCCGCTCGTCGGCGTCCTCCGGAGCGACCGGCAGCTCCTCGCCGATCTCCTTGAGGATCTCCTCATAGTCCTCGATCGGCGGCTTGAGGGGATCCCCAAGGACCTCTTCAGCCCCAAAGGACGGCGGAAAGAGAGCCCCGTAGAAGGGCGAATCGGGCGACAGGGAGAGCAGCGCCGACCGCAGCTCCTCGACCATCAAGGCGCCCATCAGCAGCTCCGCCTCGTACATCCACTCTACCCACACATCGCTCGTCATGGCCGCTCTCCCGCTGGCCCAACGATACACGAGCTGCGAGCGAGAAGCGCATGCGGAGGCCCCGGCCCTGCGGCGACGAGGTTCGAGAGTGCGCGGTCAGCTCGCGAGCCTCGCGAGCGCTGTGATACCTCCAAAGAAAGTCCCTCGACGAACGAGGTCAGGCTGCGACGTGCATCCCCCCGCGGGTCGGCGTCAGCCGGCGGGAACTCACTCGTCCTCGTCATCCTCGCCGCCGCTGGGCGAGCCCCTCCCCGCCGCCTTGAGCCGCCCTGCCTGCACGAGCGCGCGGCGCAGGAGCATCTCCACCTGCGCGTTCAGGCTGCGGAACTCATCGTCGGACCAACGACGCAAGGCGTCGTGGATCTTCGGATCCACCCGCAACAGAAAGCTCTTTCGTTTCTTTGCCATCCGCGAGCCCTTCGCGCTATCGGGCCGTCGCCGAGCTCTTCGCCGCGAGCCCATGAGAACTCGCCGACCCGCGCGGGATCGACGAGGAGAGTTCACACTGGCGACCTGCCCGGTACACAAGCACCCCTTAGTACATGCTTCCGGCGTTCACGATCGGCTGCGTCGCCTTGTCTGAGCAGAGAACGACGAGCAGGTTGGAGACCATCTGCGCCTTCCGCTCGTCATCGAGCTCGACGATCCCGCGCTCGCTCAGCCCCTCTAGGGCCATCTCGACCATCCCGACCGCGCCGTCGACGATCCGCGTCCGAGCGGCGATGATCGCCGAGGCCTGCTGACGCTGGAGCATCGCCGAGGCGATCTCCTGGGCGTAGGCCAGATGGCTGATCCGCGCCTCCAGCACCTCGACTCCCGCCTTCTGCAGCCGCTCCTGGACCTCGACCTTGAGCTGCTCGGCGATCTCGGCGGTGTGGCTGCGGAGGGCGATATTCCCCTCCTCGTGAGCATCGTAGGGATACTGCGTCGCCATGTTGCGCAGCGCCGCCTCGCTCTGCACCTTGACGAAGTCCTCGTAGTCATCGACCTCAAAGACCGCCTCGGCGGTGTCGATGACCCTCCAGACGACCACCGCGCCGATGACGATCGGGTTGCCGTCGAGATCGTTCACCTTGAGCTTGTCACTGTCGAAATTGCGCACCTTCACCGAGATCCGCTGCTTCTGGGTGAACGGGTTGGTGAACCACAACCCCGGCTCCCGCACCGTCCCCTGGTAGCGACCGAAGAGGGTCAACACCCGCGCCTGGTTGGGGCTCACCGCGAAGAGACCGCTGAGCAACAAGATCACGCAGATGGCGGAGATCAGGCCGAAGATGGGCCCAAAGACGTGGAGCGCGTCGCTGTTGGTGTTCGCCGCGGCGACATTGACCCCGATCGCGAGCGCGATCAGGCCAGGAATACCGAGGAGCAGGACAATCAGCCCCGACTTGACGCGGAGATTAGTTTCGTTGATCACGTGTGCACCTTCTCTTGAGATAGCAGAGTGATATCACTTTTAGCATTCGGGTCTAGAACTATCGTCAAAGAGTCGGGTGATGCGCCCTGCTGCCCCCTGCTGCCCCCTGCTGCCCCCATGCCTCACTCCTCAGCTCGACCGAGCTCCGCCGCTCATCCGCCGGGTCGTCGCCGGCCATACCAGCGCGCGCCACCGACGCAACGCCTCGATCGAAGGCGCCAGCTCACCGACCAGAGCCCGCACAGCGGCGGCGGTAGGAGAGCGCGCGATGTTGACCACAGCCTGGTAGCATGCCGCATGCTCTCCACGGCCGACGCGCTCGATCACCTGCGCCACCTCGTCTCCCCGTGGCCCGAGGTCGACGAGCGAGTATCCCACGGCTCGCCGACCTTCTGGGGCGGAAAGAAGACCTTTTGCATCTTCCACGAGTCGACCGACAAGTACGGCGGCCGTGCGATCTGGATCAAGGCGACGATCGCCGCCCAGCAGGACCTCGTCGAGAACGATGCTGAGCGCTTCTTCGTCCCTCCCTACGTCGGCGTGCGCGGCTGGGTCGCGGTCCGCGTCGATGAGAGCGTCGACTGGGCGCTCGTCGAGCAGCTCCTCGAGGATGGCTACCGCTCGGTCGCGCCCAAGCGAGCCATCGCCGCCCTCGACGCGATGCGGCGGTGAGTGAGTGGCCGGGCTCGGTCGCGGCCGCCAGCAGCCTGTGTGAACGCGCGCGACGCTCGCCCGAGGCGACTAGCGCTTCGCCGTGATCGGAAAGACCTGGCCGACGCAGGGCGTACCGAGCTGCCCGTTGAAACAGGAACAATCCTCGCCCTCGAACGTCACCGCGTAGGTGCCGGTCCAGGTGTTTTGATCATCAAACGACCCCTCCACCGCGTACCCCTCGGTGCACCCGCCCGGGATCGTCCCCTGATTGCTAAACTCGCCGTCCGGACAGGTCGTTGCGGCGCCGGTCATCGCGATCGGGTTTGACGGGCTCGACGCGATCGAAGCGCCGTCTGCGGAGAGGAGGAAGGTGTTGACGTTGACGGTGACAAGACCGCTGCAGCAGGTGTAGGCGACCGGCGCCCCCTGGATCGTGTAGGTCCCATCGGGATCGCAGGGCTCGCTCAGACAGGCCTCGTCGCAGCCGTCCCCCGCCTCCGTGTTTCCGTCGTCGCACTCCTCACCATCATCGACCTCACCATCGCCACACTTCGCACAATTCGACGTGTCGTGCGTGCAGGTGTCGAGACATCCGAGCTGGCCACCGCTAAACCCTAGGCTGGCGCAGGTCTCCCCGCCGAGCTCCGCGCCGTCGCACGCCTCGACGCCTGTCTGGACGATCCCGTCGCCACAGACCGCGGTCAAGCACTGTGACGTGCAGGCGTCATCGTCGTCGAGGTTGCCGTCGTCGCACTCCTCCCCGTCGTCGACGACACTATCGCCGCACTCACCGGCCGGTGTCCCCGTCGTCGTTGTCCCCGTCGTCGTCGTCGTCGTCGTCGTCGTCGTCCCTGCGCTGACCCCCCCGCTCGTGCTCGTCATCGTCTCCGATGTCGTGCTCGTCACCGTCTCCGATGTCGTGCTCGTCATCGTCTCCGATGTCGTGCTCGTCGTCGTCTCCGCGGCCGTGCTGAGCCCCGTGGCTGTGCTCCCGGTGGACGAGGCGCTCTCGCTCCCAGTCCCTACGTCCTCGCCAGTACATGCACTGAGCGCGATCGAGGCGAGCCATACGAGAGACCGATGATCGAGCCGCGGAATATGCATGCAATGATGAGAAGCCGTTTTCTCCGCGCACGCAAGTTGTTCGGAGAGCGAGCGCCCACGACCGCCCGCGACCGCGCGACCGCCCGCGACCGCCCGCGGCCGCCCGCCTCGGGGGAGCGCTGAGCGCGGTCCATTGGCTGATCGACCAGCGCGCCGCACCGCGGAGAACCTGCAAGACAGGAAAGAGCGCACCGCCCGCCTCGCCCTCTTGGAAGAGATCAGCTCGCCGGCGACGGTCGCAACGCTCAAGGAGAGCTCCTCCCCGCCCCCTCAACTCCTCGAGGCCTGGCGAGCGACGACGGCGAGCCCCTCCGCGAGCTCCTGCGACGTTCGAGCCAATGCCCCACCGCTCGAACGTCGCCGAGCTCCGCCCCCTCCCCCCCTCGACGTCATCCGAGCCTGGAAGGACGGGCGCGCAACGTCGGAGGGCTCATCCGAAGAGGACATCTCCACCACAGCGACGACGAACGGTGTCCTACGCGCTTGAAAACTAGTGTTCTTCCCCCCACGTTTCGCTCCATCGCCAATACGGCGGGGAGTCCTATGACCTTCTTCGATACGATCCTCGAGTTCGCCCACAAAAACGCCGCGCTCCTGACCGCGCGGGTCATCGCGACGCTCGCCGTCCTCCTCCTCACTTGGATCGCGACCCGCGTGGTTCGCTCAACGCTGCTGCGAACGATGGACCGCAGCCGCTCGACCCGAGCCAGGACGCTACGGCCGATCGTCCAGGGATTGAGCACCGTCGTCATCTCCGGGCTTGGCATCATCGTCGCGCTCGCTCAGCTCGGGCTCGACGTCACCGCCGTGATCGCCGGCGCCGGCGTCTTGGGCCTCGCCGTCGGCTTCGGCGCGCAGGAGCTAGTCAAGGACGTCATCGCCGGCTTCTTCCTGATCTTTGACGGCGTGATCGAGCCCGGCGACTGGGTCGAGCTCGACAAGACCTCCGGAACCGTCGAGGAGGTCGGCCTAAGGATGACCACGATCCGCAGCTTCGACGGCAAGCTTTGGTACATCCCCAACGGCCTGGTGCGGGTGGTCGGCAACACCAACCGGTCGTGGATGCGGGCCATCGTCACGGTAGACCTGGCCTATGAGCAAGATGTCGGGCGGGGGATGTCAGTGCTCGACGCGGTCGGGAAGCGCTGGGCGAGCGAGAACCCCGACAAGCACCTCGAGGCGCCGGAGGTCCACGGTCTGCTCGGCCTCGGTGCCTCGGGCGTCGGTGCCCGACTGATCGTCAAGGTTCCCCCGGGGACCCAGGCGGGCATCGAACGTGAGCTCCGGGTGCTGGTCAAGGACACCTTCGACCGTGAGGGGATCGAGATCCCATTCGGCCGCCAGGTCGTCTACCTCCGGCAGGAAGCAGCCTCAGCGTAGCCTCCTGCGACGCGTCGTCAGCTGCGCCTCCGTCGCACTTCGTTCTGAGCGAGGCGGAGGGGCCTCAGGCTCGGCCAGCCCGAGGTCTCGCGCGTGAGGTCACCATCGTCGACCTCTGCTGCCATCGTCCGACGGCCTCCTCCGGATGATCGGGGCCGGAGCCATGACCGGCTCACCCGGTACGATCGTCGACGCCCGCGATCATGCTCTCCCCGTCCATCCCGCGCGGCGGCGACACTGTCCCGTGCCAGCCCACGAGGATGCGGGCGTCATGGTCGACATAGAAGCTCTGCCCCCGCCGGATTTGAGCCCTCCCTCCGGCGTACTGGACGAAGAGATGCTCCGCCGCCCTCCGCTCCTGAGCCTCGCCCCAGTGACAGCTGGCCGCGAGCAGGGGCTGGCCCTCGTGCGTCGCCGCCGGCAGAGGCGGTCGCCAGTTGTCGTCGAAGGCGACATGGCCAGCGCGCCGCGAGTGCTCCGCCTGTTCGGCGGCCATGGAGCTCGCGGTGTAGATCCCCGCGGGGTGAACAAGCGGCCCGTCGAGCGCCGACTGGAGGGAGAAGAGCTCGTTGTCCCGCGGCGCTCCGTCGGGCCTCCGCCGCCACAGGATCACGCCAGCGCCAGCGCTCACCGACCCCCTGTCGACGTCGACGACAGACCCCTCGACGCCGCTCCATGTCGCCTCAAGCTCGCAATAGCCGATGACCGCGGCGTGCGGGACGACGAGCACACGCTGCGCCGACACGTCGGCGGGGTCCGGCCGTCGGTGCCGCAGGTGCTGACCCAAGGTAGCGCCGCTGGCAAGGTTGCGGAGGGCGACGATACGCCAGTCGCCAACCGCGAGCTCGGGGCGCCATAGCTGCGCCAGCTCCCCTCGACAAGCCGCGACCTGGACTACCGAGGCATCTCCCGCTTGACCTACCGCGAGCCCCAGACACATCCCGCTATGCCGCGCGACAAGACGGAGACAGATCGGCGACGGCGAGATCTTCAACACCATGAGCGCCAGCGTGCGGACGAGAGAGCGCTGCTGTCAATGGGGCAGGATCCACAAGGCCGTGGATCAAAACGCCCAGGGGCGAATCAGTACCAGTTGAACTGCAACCCGAGCGTCGTCGCGAGGGCCTGCGCTTGGCTGCCGTTCAGCACAGCGTTCGCCTGCAGGACGATCCCGAGGTTGAAGCGTCGAAGCAGCCAGAAGTCGTAGCCGACATCCGCCGCGAGACCGATCGCCGGGCTGTTCTTCCGGGCCTCGTCGCCCTGGGCGACCGCGTAGAGGAGCGAAGGGCCGACCGCCGCGCCGAGAACGAGGCCGCGCTGCTTGATCGGAAAGTAGAGCGCCTCGACCATCAGCGAGCTGCCGCCGACAGGACCGCCAGTGACGTTGGCGAAGCGCGCCCCCATGTAGAGCTTCTCGCGCAGACGACCGCCGCCGTGGACAAAGCCGACGCTGCCGACCTTGACGCCGGCGCTGGACGTCAGGCCGAGGGCGTTGCCCTCCTCGATGCCGGCGATGCCGACACCGCTGCCGAAGCCAAAGCCGACGTACCAATCATGGCGGACCTTCTTGTCCTTCGGGATGATCTCGACCATCGGCTGCGAGCTCGGGTCACTGGGCTCGGCGCCCGCCTCCGTGCTCAGCTCTCCCTCGACATCCGGCTCGTCGAGCATCTCGTAGTCTGCCGAGCCCTCTTCCGTCGCGGGCTCGGCCGCTGCCTCGGAGCCCTCCGACCCGTCAATTTCGGTGTCATCCGCCCCCGGCTCAGACGCGGCCGCTGCCGGGCCTGCGATGAGGGCGGCGCCGATCCAGAGAGCGGCACCGTAGCTGCAACGCCGGTGGAGCACGGCGCCAGGATATCGAGAGAATCCAGACGATCCACCTCAAAACGATGCCCGGACGGCGAAAGTGCGGCACCGCACCAAACCCAGCCCCGCGGTCCACGCTCCCCAGCCCCCCGCGATGCACGCATCGCAAAACCTCAACAATCGACAGCACCGGTGTAACCAAGCCCACGCGACCGAGAGGCCGAGCTACCTCGCAGATGAGGTCACCCCCCCCCAGTTCTCTGGGTGATCATGAATGCGCCTGCTCGTGCGATAATCCGCAGACCACGGGCGCACACAGCCACCGCCTGGGAGCCTCCGATGATCCGCCGTCTCGCCTCTGCCTGCTCGATCACCCTCCTCCTCTCTGTCGCCTGCAATGGCGACGACACGGCGGCCAGCGCCACGGACACCGACACGACCACCACCACCACCGGCGGGGAGACGACCACCGACGCTGGGACGAGCGCGACCACCGGGGTCCCGGCGACGTCGCCGACCCGCTACTTCCTCCGGATCGACGACGAGCTCCCCCCGGAGGTCGTCTTGGAGATGGACAAGGACAAGGCGCTGACGATCTTCGGCGAGGCCGCCGCCAGGGATCTCGTGCTCATCGAGGTCGACTCGACGGAGATGCTCGTCAACGCGCTCACGGCGATCCAGTCGTCCTGCGGCAAGACCTGGGAGAACTTCAACGAGGACCCCAAGCACAACTGCACGCTGACCGAGCTCGGCAAGAGCTTCGGCCCCGAGTGGGAGAAGACCCCTGAGTTCGCGCTGGTGCGGCTGCTGACGATGACCCCCGCGAACTCGGTGGTGAAGGGCACGTCGCTTGAGCCGATGGCCAACACCCTGGCGAACATCAACGACCCGGAGCTCAAGTTCTCCAAGGTCCTCGCCGACACCCTCGGGATCGACCAAAACCAGCCCTTCATCTCGATCGAGGTCCTGGTCACGGCCCTCAAGAAGACCCTCCTCGCCTCCCACCCGAAGGTTGAGAACGACGAGGGCATCCTCTCGATCACCCTCTGGGACGCGGTCAACGACATGCAACCGCTCTCGGACTTCTACGGTCCGGACGGTGAGCACCCGGGGATTCTCTACCCGGACAGCGACGGCTTTTCGACCACGAGCAACGCCCTCACCGAGCGCTTCAAGATGAAGGTGATCGCCGAGTCGAACCTGCGCTGGGTCGACGGCATCGACCTCGGGGTGGGCGGCGGCGACATGTTCGTCACCGACGCGGAGTCGATCCTCTCCTTTGACTTCCTCGACCCAGAGAAGCTGGTGATCGAGGGGGTCTTCGGCCAGGAGAAGACGCTCTGCGACGAGAACGGGAAGAACTGCAAGGACAACCCCGACCACGGCAAGCAGCCGACGATCGACATGCGCTTTCGGATCGGCGAGCACGGCCCGGCGATCCTCCCCTGCACCGACGCGCCGACCTGCCACGACAACTACCCCGAGGGCTGGACCGACGTCGAGGGCAACCCGCTCGGCCTCGGAGCCCTCGGTGACGATACCGTCTGGCACCTCTCCCCCTGGGTCATGGAGTATCTCGTCGGCTATGCGGCGCTCCTCTCCTACGGCTACGATCCACCGCTCGAGTACGACAAGTGCCTGATCTCCTACGACATGGCGACCTGCGCCGCGGGGATCTGGATCGGCGAGCCCTCGGGCGCCGAGTACCTGCCGCCGATGAACTACCCCTTTGATCCGGGCCCGGTCGGCTGGAGCATCTTCAAGGCCTTCGACGTCCCGACCCCGACCCCGCAGTACCTCTGGGAGCTGCTCGGCGAGGTCGCCGAGGTCGCGATCCACGACACCAACGGCGACAAGATCGCCGACATCGAGCCCGGCGAGGCCAACCCGCTCTTCACCCTCCTGGGCGTCGGCATCGGCCTCTCCGCCGAGGACATGATCGCTCAGATCCGGCCGAAGATGCAGGAACAGGCCGACGAGGTCGCCAACGTCATCCTCGGCAAGTACTGGAAGAACAACAAGAAGCTCGACTTCTACTACCGGCGACCGGCGGAGGGCGGCACGCCCTACCTCTACTTCGTCGCCGAGAGCGACCTCCGGCCGAGCGATGACAACCCCGGCGTTCTCGCCGAGTACACCTACGCCAAGCCCGGCTTCTTCTCTTGCCGCGAGATGACCGACGCCTGCAAGGTCTCGGCGACCGCGATCGACGGCCTCGACGACACCAGCCACGAGAAGTACCAGCTCCCGGAGGGGGACAGCCTCCTCTACGTCGAGGACGACGCCGGCAAGGCCTACGAGGTCGGCTTCTACGTCCCCAGCGGCCCGAACCCGACGGAGATCGTCGCGACCATCTCCGCGCTCTAGACCGCGCCAGGCCCCCTCCTCCCTGCCCTCGCCTCCACGCCGGAACTCCGCGAGACCATGATGTTTAAGCACTCTCCCCTCCTCGTCGCCCCCCTCCTCGTCGCCCTCACCACAGGCTGCGTTGAGGAGGTCGCGCTCGGCCCCGCCCCGTCGACCGAGGAGATGACGGTCGACGAGACCCGCTCTGTCGAGCTCCGCTTCCTCCGGGTCGACGTCAAGAGCTTCTCCCAGACCCTGACCCTCGAGGATATCCGCGACTTCCCGCGCGACATCCTCGAGAACACCTGGCTGCTCGACCTCAACGCCGAGCCCCTGGTCTTCAACGCTCTCACGGTCCTGCAGAACACGCCGACCGAGGACGCCTACGCCCTCCCGGGTCCAGCCCACAACATGTGGAAGCTGTTGACGATGACCCCGGACAACATCCTCCTCGACGGGACAAGCCTGGCGCCGCTGCTCGGGGTCGGGAAGGCGGTCGGCCTGCCGCCGTCGCTGATCCTCGCCGACCTGATGCAGATCGAGGCCAACGAGCCGGCGATCTCCACCGAGCTGGCCACCCGCGCGGTCCTCGACCACGTCATCGCCACCCACCCGAACTCCCAGCTCCGCCGCGGGCTCAAGACCGAGGCCAACCCAGAGGGGCTCTACCCGGTCACCAAGGACTCGATCCCGGTCTACCTCTCCGACGTGGTCGACGACTTCAAGGGGCTACCGGTCACCTTCGGCCCGGTCCCGCCCGACCCCAAGGATCCCAACGGCGCGAGCCACCCCGGCTTCATCACCGCGACCTCCGGGCTCAAGGCGGCGCTCGACAACTTCGCGATGACGGTCACCGTCAACCTCAACGCGAGCCCCTACAAGGGCGTCGACCTGACCAACGGGACAGTCGGCTCGGTCAACAGCACGGCGAGCCAGATCGAGAGCGCCTTCGACACCTCTGATCCCAACTGGTTGACCCTCGAAGGCCTCGCGACCGAGCTGGTGATCCCCGATCTAACGATGCAGATCTACGAGAACCCGGCCTACTTCGCCGGCGGCACCAGCAAGGAGCCGGCGATGCAGGGCGACTCGCCGGTCTGGGACCTGCCGCAGTGGGAGTTTGAGCGCCTGATCATGGAGCTCGCCCGGACCCGCGCCGGTGAAATCCCCGCTCAGTGCACGATCTACAGCCCTGAGGGCGAGGTCGAGATGCCCCTCGAGGCCGTCCACGTCTGCATGGACGAGAACGCCTGGACCGAGATCTCGGTCGACGAGAGCGTCCTCTTGGAGGACGGACCGCCGCCCCCCTCGTTCTTCTGGGACATCCTGATCGAGGTCGCCCAGGTCCGCCTCCACGACGGCGGCATCGCCGAGGGCGCCGCGGACATCGAGCTGACGCTCCGCGACGTCCCGGTCGGCGTGACGACCGAGGATCTGGTCGCGTCGATCAAGAGCAACCTTGCGGCCGACCCCGCGCCGCTCACCGACATCGCCGAGATCATCAACGACAACGCCGACGGCGATCCGGACTTCTATTACTACCGCCCAAACCTCAGCAATCCGGCGATCGTCCAGGGCGACTACCTCTACTTCGTCGCCCCGGTCGACATCCGCACCGACGACTACAACATCCCGCTAAGGCCCTTCGACGGCTACGCCAGCCCAGGCTTCTACGCCGACGCAGCGCTCACGCAGAAGGTCTCCAACAAGGATCTGATCGACGACGACAGCGTCCACGAGAAGGTCAAGATCAGCGAGGGCGACACTCTGTACATTCAGGACGATGAGGGTCGACGCTTCAAGATCGACGTCGGCCCGAAGCCCTCCGAGCACAAGGTCGCGCTCGACATCACCCGCCTGGAGTAGCCCCCATGATCGCGTCTCGCCCCATCCTCCTCGCTGTTCTCCTCGCCTGCCCGCTGGGCCAGGCGGGATGTATCGTCGATGAGGTCACGGTGCCCGATCCACCGCCGGCGAACGATCTGGCCCCGGGCGAGACCAGCACGATCGAGCTTCGCTTCCTCCGCTTCGAGGTCGACGGTTTCCAGCAGATCATGACGATCGACGACGTCCGGGCGCTGCCGAAGAAGACCCTCGACGAGCTCTGGCTGCTCGACTACTCCCTGGGCGAGACCCTCGACACGGTGCTCGCCCAGCTCCGCGACATGTCGCCGACCGAGGCCGACGCGCTGCCGCAAGCGGCGAAGAACATGCGCACCCTGCTGAAGATGACCCCGGACAACGCGTCGCTCGTCGGCACCAAGCTCGAAGAGGCGATCGCCCTCGCCGGCACCGTCGCGATCCCGCCGGCGAAGGTGCTCGCGGCCCTCGCCCAGGTCGGCGTCACCGACAACCTGGTCCCGCCCGACGTCATCTCCGAGGTCGTCCTCGACCTCCTCGTCTCCTCACACCCGACCGCCCAGCTGCGCAAGGGCCCGGTCGACGCCGACCACCCCGAGGGGCTCTACCCGGTCGAGCCCGGCTCGATCCCGATGACCCTCGGCGACCTCGCGTCGAACTTCGAGTCCCTCGCCGACCGCTTCGGCCCGGCGCCGCTCGACCCTGACGACCCGATGAGCCCGATCCACCCCGGCTTTATCGACAAGGCCTACGGGATCTCGATCGTCGAGGAGTCCTTCGAGATGGCGGTCAAGGTCTCGGTCAACGCCCTCCCTTACAAGGGCGTCGACCTCGGCGATCTCAGCGTCGCCAGCGTCAACTCGATCGCCAGCCAGGTCGACACTCTCTTCGACTTCGACGATCCGGAGTGGCTCAAGGTCGAGGGCCTCGCCGAGGAGATGGTGATCGAGGAGCTGACGATGTCGATCCGCGAGAACGACAAGTTCGTCCTCGGCGGCGACGCCCGCGAGCCCAAGCCGAAGGGCAACTCGGAGAGCTGGGACCTGCCCCCGTGGGAGTTTGAGCACCTGATCATGGAGGGCGCCCGCCGGGCCGCCGCGTCGATCACCGATCACTGCGACGAGTACCGCCTCGCGACCGATGCCCTCGCCTTTGAGGCCTGCATCGACGGCGAGGGCTGGACCGAGATGACGACCTTCGCCGACATCGGCGCTCCGCCGCCGCCGGCGTACTTCTGGGACATCCTCCTCGAGGTCGCCCAGGTCCGCCTCCACGACGGCGGCTTGGCGGAGGGCGAGGCCGACGTCCAGTTCACGCTCCGCGACGTCCGGATCCCGATCGATCCCGACGCCATCCTCGTCGAGATCAAGAAGAACTTCGAGGCTGACCCCTCGGCCCTCGCAGCGGTCGCCGAGCGGGTCAACGACGCCGCTGAGGGCGACGCGGACTTCTACTTCTACCAGCCCGAGCTCAGCAACGAGGCCGCGCTCCAGGGGGACTACCTCTACTTCGTCCTTGCCGACGACATCCGCAAGGACGACGAGGCCGAGCCGGTCCGCCCCTACGACTACGCCAAGCCCGGCTTCTTCGCCGACGCCGAGCTGACCGCCAAGGTGTCGTCGCTGGCGCTGATCGACGGCGATGACATCCACGAGAAGATCAAGGTGAGCCCTGGCGATGTCCTCTACATGGAGGACGACGCTGGCCGCCGCTTCAAGCTTGCTGTCGGCGACAAGCCGAGCCCGAGCCGTATCAAGCTCGACATCACCCGACTCTAGATCCCTGACGCCTCCCCGAGCACCCCGCCCCGCGAAGCGCACCCCTCCCATGCAACGGACCCTGCGACTCACCCTCCCCCTGACGGCCACGTTGGCCTCTGCGCTCGCCCTCGTGGCCCCGACCGAGGCTCAGGCCTCCGGCCTCGACGCTCCGATCGTCGGCTCCGGCCAGTCCGGCCCGGTCTCCCGTGACGCCTCCGCGATCTGGTGGAACCCGGCCCAGCTCGGCAACCTCAAGAAGGGCGAGCTCCTCCTCGGCGGCGGCCTGATCATCGGTGATATCCGCTACACGCGGAACTACGCCGGCAACTACCAGACGCCGGACTCGTTCCAGTTCAAGTCGCCGGTCGACGGCGCCTACATCGACGCGGCGAAGTCTGGGCAGCAAGATCAGGTGGTCGCCAACCCGATCGCGCCCACCGGCAACGCCTTCTTCGCCTACCCGGTGATCAAGGATCGCCTGGTCCTCGGCGCCGGCTT
>Ga0316189_10000896_pt1 | contig 29766 bp, 26 predicted proteins | sample LowCovwburrow_MG_FD_204930 | JGI IMG/M metagenome (GOLD analysis project Ga0316189, IMG submission 204930) | Coastal sediment microbial communities from Maine, United States - Lowes Cove worm burrow | ecosystem: Environmental > Aquatic > Marine > Coastal > Sediment | place: USA: Maine...
AAGCAGTATTTTGATCCTGAACAAATCATATTTAACGATGAAGTCAGTCTCTCGGCTGGCGCCATCAAAGGCTGGGATCGGCGAAGCCTGTTCTACTTTCGAATGCTACAGAATGTGGGCACCCATTATGGCTTTGATGTAGACCAACCGCTCAACACATTCTCGAAACAACAGCGTGAAAAATTACTCTACGGGAGTGGTGATGAAACCATAGAGTTCAGCTATTTGCGGCATAAAGGTCAAGGGGTGACCCGCCACCACTCTTGGGAAGGAATCATTCCAAACATGGAGCGCCGCTATCGAGAGACCGAATCAAACAGCATGCGCGATGAGCTGGCCAAATATATAAACTCGCAACTCTGCCCAGACTGCAGCGGTACCCGTCTAAGGCTGGAAGCGCGCAACGTATTTATCGACAACAACAGCATCAATCAAGTGGTTTCACGCTCCATTGGCGATGCACTCGAGTTTTTTCAACAACTCAAGTTATCTGGCAGCCGCGCCCAAATCGCCGACAAAATTGTTAAGGAAATTCATGATCGCCTCGGTTTTCTGGTTAACGTGGGGCTGAATTACCTTAGTATGGATCGCTCGGCCGAAACACTCTCAGGGGGAGAAGCCCAGCGTATAAGATTGGCCTCACAGATTGGTTCTGGCTTAGTAGGTGTGATGTATGTGCTGGATGAACCGTCAATCGGGCTGCACCAGCGCGACAATGATCGTCTCATTGGTACTCTGACCCATCTTAGAGATTTGGGCAATACCGTGATCGTTGTCGAACATGATGAAGACGCTATGCACCATGCCGATTATATCGTTGACATAGGGCCTGGTGCTGGTGTTCATGGTGGGCAAATAGTGGCACAAGGCACTATTGAGCAAATCAAGAATAACCCCAACTCACTGACCGGCAAGTTTCTCTCCGGAGTGGAGGTGATAGACATACCTGCTACGCGCAAGAGCTTTGATCCCGATAGGCAACTTGTTATTAATGGTGCCAGTGGCAACAATTTGCAAAATATATCGGTCAACATTCCGATGGGGGTCATGACCTGCGTAACCGGCGTATCAGGCTCGGGTAAATCAACCCTGATCAACAATACGCTATACCCCGCCGCCGCGCAGAAAATCAACCGTAGTCGGATTGAATGCTCGCCACATGAAAGTATCGAGGGACTTGAACACATTGACAAAATCGTAGACATAAATCAAAGCCCCATTGGGCGAACACCTCGATCAAACCCAGCCACCTATACTCAGCTATTTACCCCCATTAGAGAACTATTTGCCGGCACACCTGAAGCGCGCGCGCGTGGTTATAAGCCTGGCCGGTTTTCGTTCAATGTCAAAGGTGGGCGATGTGAAGCCTGTCAGGGCGATGGCATGATCAAGGTAGAAATGCACTTTCTACCAGACGTTTATGTGGCTTGCGATGTGTGTAAGAGCGCACGCTATAATCGTGAAACGCTGGATATACGCTACAAAGGCAAGAATATTCACGATGTATTGGAAATGACTATTGAAGATGCAGCTGATTTTTTCAGCGCCGTGCCAAACATTAAACGCAAGCTGGAAACGCTGCTGTCAGTCGGGCTTGGGTATTTAAAGTTGGGGCAGAGTGCCATCACCCTCTCTGGCGGCGAAGCTCAGCGAATAAAGCTGTCCAGAGAACTATCAAAACGAGATACCGGCAATACGCTTTATATTCTGGATGAACCCACCACTGGCTTACACTTCTATGATATTCGTCAACTGTTGCAGGTGCTCTACGAATTACGTGACCACGGTAATACCATAGTGGTAATCGAGCATAATCTGGATGTTATTAAGACTGCGGACTGGGTTATTGACCTTGGCCCTGAGGGCGGAAACGGCGGTGGTCAAATTGTTGCTCAAGGCACGCCAGAACAAGTAGCGCAACAGGCAGGATCCTATACAGGCCACTATCTCAAACTATTATTGGAATCGGAAAAAGAGGCCTTATATGAGAAAACTGAGCTTCAGAGAACCAAAAAGACTGGGTAGAAAAATTAGGCAGAAAAACAGGTTAAACGCCCTCATCCTTGCTACTTTGAACTACTCTGCGCCTTGAAATTCATTTAACCCGGATTATGCATTAGAAATCTACTCGGCAACAGCTCCTGCGTTGCCCTACCTCCTGCTCCATGCAGTCGTACGAATGAAAGTAGCTTTGAAAACAATGACTTTCTCGAATTATTTCGCTCACCATAGAGTGACTATGGCATCGCCAAATAATCCTTCGAAAGCCCTTTTTTTCTTTGCTCTTTTCCTTCTCGCAACGATCCCTAATGCATAATCCGAGTTTAAAAAACAGGTTTGGAAAGCAGATTTAAAAAAGTAAGTTTAAAGAAAGCGCGAAAATGAGAAACTAATATGACCGACTATAAATACATTAACTACTCTGTAAATAATGGTGTAGCAACCATTGCACTCAATAGCCCAGATACATTGAATGCGTTTCATCAACAAATGCTCCTGGAATTGAATCAGGCGGTTAGCTATGCTGAATCAGATGCAAGTGCCCATGTAGTTATACTTACCGGAGAAGGCAGAGCCTTTTCTTCTGGTGCTGACCTTAACGAAGGTATTGTGGGTTATTCAAGCTTTGTGGATCAATGCGCAGCCGAATACACGCCTTGGTTAATGGGTATTCACAATTCAAGTAAGCTCTATATTGCTGCGGTCAATGGCGCATGTGCTGGTATAGGTACGGCGGCCGCCATGAATTGCGACTTTATGGTTATGGCCGATAATTCTTATATCTTCCAAGCATTTTCTGCTATTGGTTTAATGCCAGATGGCGGCGCGAATTGGCTTTTGGTGAACAAAATAGGCTATACCAGAGCTTTACAATTAGCCGTAGATGCCGGAAGATTGACGGCTGAGCAATGTCTGGAGTACGGTATTGCTAACAAAGTTGTGCCTGCGGAGCAGTTGATGAGCGAAGCACAAAGCTGGGCAGAAACAATTGCAGCTGGCTCACCATTAGCACAAAGTTCAACAAAGAACTTGATGCGTCGGGTAAGCTCGATGAGCTACCAAGAAGTGATAGAGGAAGAGTCTGCCATGCAAGATAAACTGATAAAAAGTGAGGATTCCAAGAACGCGATAAAATCATTTTTCGCCAAAGAGAAGCCTGTGTTTGAAGGTAAATAGTTTATTAATTGTTGTACTAATCACTGGACAGCCTCGTCAATGGCTTGCCAGCAGATGGTTACAACCGGAGTAATAGAGGTCTATGTTTAAAATTGCACTTAAGGTTCTTTGGTCAATGCTGGTTGATAGGCAGCGGATGGCGGGTCGCACATGGTGGACTGAGTTTAGCTGCCGCGTTGGTAGAATGTTATTTGCGATTGGTGCGCAAATACCAGTGGCGTCATTTCGAAAGATGATGGCTAAAGTTCAGATAAAAGACCCTATAACTAAAAAGGTAGTTATGCGGTGGTCTGAGATAGCCGGTATAAATTGTTTGTACCTACGGCCAAATACTTTAGGTGAATCTGACTCTCCTAAACATGTGTTGCTTTATTTGCATGGCGGTGGTTATGTGGTTGGTCATCCTGATGCCTATCAGGCATTGATGTCAAATATTGCGGTTGCTAAAAATGCCTTGGCAATAGCGCCTGATTACCGACTGAGCCCTGAAAATCCTTTTCCTGCAGGCCAAGATGATTGCCTCGCTGTAGCGAAAGCAGTACGAGAAGCGTATCCAGATGCGCGGCTCACGGTAATGGGCGATTCAGCAGGTGGCGGCCTATCGGTTGCTACGGCATTATCATTCTCAGACATAGATAATCTAGTATTGCTCTCACCCTGGGTTGAGCCTAATGCAACCACTGGCAGCATTGTTAGCAATGTGACAAATGATATTTTCCTACCAGAGTTCTTGCTAGAGAGTTATCAAGCCCATATCCAGAACGCCGATAGTTTCGATACTCGAGTGAATTTTAAATATGCTGATCTCAGTCCGCTGCCACGAACTCTATTGCAGGTTGCGGGCGGCGAGCTGTTCTATGACCAAGGTGTAGAGTTCGCCGAGCGAGCTAAGTGCGAAGGGGTTGAAATGACACTCGATGTATATGAAACCCAATTTCATGTATTTCAGGTGCTTGGTCCAAAGCTGAACGATACTAAGATTGCCATCGGTAGAATAGTTGATTTTATCGAGTAAGATTAGGCTCCGAACATGATCTCACGACGTATGCATCATTTTGGGTTAAGCTATGTTTAAATAGAAATTACGGAGTAATGCGATGATGAATTCCTTGAGATATTTAATGTTAGCGCTTTCTTTGATAATCGCGATTCCTACCAGTGCCAGTATCTATGGTGATGCGGTTGATCATCCTTCAAGAAGCGAAAAAGATAAGGAGGTTGACGATCGGCGCAAGCCAGCTGAAATATTAGAGTTTTTTGAGGTTGAGCAAGGTATGAAAGTGTTTGATGTGTTCGCTGGAGGTGGTTATTACAGCGAAATACTCAGTTATCTGGTCGGTGAAAATGGTTCTATAGCGGCGTATAACAATGCTCCGTGGGATAACTATGTAGACAAATCGCTCACACAACGGCTCGCTGGCGAACGTTTGCCTAATGTTAAACGGATGGTCGCTACTCCAGAATCATTGGTCGATATGGACGCAGACTACGATGCGGCAATTTTTATTCTTGGCATGCACGATATCTACTATGCCGACGACGAAAATAATTGGCCGTCGATTGATAAGGAAAAATTTCTCAATGGAATATTTAAGCTATTAAAAGAGGGCGCGGTATTTGGTGTTATCGATGCTAATGCCCAGCAAGGGGCGGACAACTCGAAGATTGGAAAAGAGCTGCATAGGGTAGATCCGCAGGCTGTGATCAAAGATATTACCGCCGCTGGATTTGAGTTGGAACAAGAATCTGATCTTCTGCGAAACCCCAAAGACGACAAGATCAGTTCGGTATTCACACCAGAAAACCGCTATAACACCGATAGAAGTGTTCTAAAGTTTAGAAAACCTAAGACTAAATAGGTGCGAGCATGTTCACACTCTATATAGCAAATAAAAACTATTCCTCATGGTCGTTACGGCCTTGGGTTTTGATGCGAGAATTGGGCATTCCATTTAAGGAGGAATTGGTGCCTTTTGATGGTGCGGTAAATTTCGATAAGTTTAAAAAGTTTGCACCCAATGCCAAAGTGCCTTGTTTGTACGACGACGGCCATGTGGTTTGGGAGTCACTGGCAATCTGTGAGTATTTGGCGGAGAGCTATACTGCGGTTTGGCCTCAAGAAAAAAGTGCTAGATCTTGGGCTCGTTCTGCTGCTGCAGAAATGCACGCAGATTTTTCGTCGCTAAGAAATGTGTGCGGAATGAGCATAGGCGTACGAATCGACCTACATGAAATAGAGCAAGGACTACAAAAAGATATAGATCGCCTAAACGAACTATGGGCTGAAGGTTTAACTAAATTCAAAGGGCCATTCCTAGCAGGCCCAGAATTTACAGCAGTTGACGCTTTCTTCGCCCCCGTGGCATTTCGCTGCCAAACATTCTCACTGCCCTTGGTAAAAGAAGCGCAGGACTATTGTGATTTACTACTATCGTTGCCTGCAATGAAAAAATGGCAAGCTGAGGCGCTACTAGAAACAACTAGAGATATGGATCATGAAAATGAAATTGGTAGCTATGGTCGGGTGACTGAGGATTTTAGACAGAGCTAGGAGTGCAGTTTGCCGTGTATGAATAACAACGATATCGAACTTGTACTCTTCGATTTGGGTGGTGTATTAGTGGAACTTGGCGAAGAGCTATTTCCAAGTGCTTGGCTTCCAGATCACCAAGGCTTTGGACTAAGCGAGTGGTTTTCGTCAGAAACTGCCATAAAGTTTGAAACCGGTTTAATTTCATCTAAGGAATTTATAAGTGAATTTAAGCGTAAATTGTCTATCACTGTTTCAGACTACAAAGTGCATGCGGCCTTCGAGGCTTGGCCAAAAGGGCTGTTTCCTTCTACGGACAAACTTCTAAACAGGCTTAAACTAGATTATAGAATTGCGGTACTGTCTAACTCCAACCAGATACACGAACCAATTATTATGCAGACTTTTGGCCTAGAGAGCCGAATAGATGACGTTTTTTTCTCGCATATAATTGGCCATTCCAAACCGAGTGATGCAGCCTTTAACCATGTGTTAACAGAACTGGATTTCAAGCCGAAGCAAGTTATGTTTTTTGATGACAACGCAGCTAATGTTCTTGCAGCTAGAACTCTAGGCATGCAAGCATATCAAGTATCTTCTCCTGTCGAGGTCGTAAATTATATTTAATCAACTTTTGGCAAGAATGTGATCAATCGCTTATATGTTTTTGTCATACCTGCGGAAATAAATTAAACCTCCGCGACTCCCTAACCCTAATTATGTTGAAATATGAAAATACGATTATTATTCACCGCATTTTTTCTTTGCAGCGTACTTAATATCCAGATTACTGCCGCTGCCCCGATTGTCGGAATTGACCTACTAAATTTAGGCACTAATCAAGACGTTCTACATCGTGTATACGGTTCTGTTGGCAATGGTCGTTTTGGCACACCAGTGGCGGGTGGTTTTGATATGGATGGTGATTCGCATAATGATTATGCCTTTGCCGCCATGACAGCCAGCCCTCTTTCGCGAACACAAGCGGGAGCGATCTTCCTAGTGTTCGGTGATGGGTCAATTGGTGGCTCACTAGATACAGCAGGCTCATCGCCGCGAGTTCTACCTATTTATGGAGCGGTAAGTGGCGAACATGCTGGAAGCGAGATTTGGATGGCAAGAATCACTGATTCAGTTGCACCAGATAATGCTCCTTTAGGCGATTTAATAATTTGTCGACAAGATTATGACAAAACAGGCGCAAGTCTTAGAGAGGCAGCGGGTGCATTAACCATTATCCCGGGGCAGGCCATGCTAAAAGTTATGGCACAAACCGAGGATGCAGTGATTGATTTATCTGCGGATAATAGTGACTTAAACATCACCACAATTATTGGCGGCAACGCAGGTGACCGATTGTGTATTTGGGCTAGAAACGGTGACTTATCAGGCGACGGCATAGACGATATAGCAATTGGTGCCGATCAAGAAGATCGCCATGTAGGAGTAGCAACCACCGATGATGCGGGAGCGGTTTATGTAGTGAGGGGAGGCTCGCATTTGCAGGGCGCGGGTGATATCGATTTAGTTAACTTTGAAACTGCCAACCCTCTGCCCGGTAATTTAAAGCGAGTGAGATTGCCGAGCAATCCGTTTGCGAATTACCTTGTTGATGGGCAATCCATAGCAAGCCCCATTGATAAGAAGGCTCCGAGCGACGATACCGCCGAAAATTTTCATTTTGGAGCGACACTTAATATCGCCAACTTGGATGCCAATAATAACGCCGAGCTACTAGTGGTGACTGGGCTAAACAGAGCGGGTGCCGGTTTATCGCCTAGCGTAAACGGAGGGTTGGGCGGCAGTTTGGATGGTACGGTGTATATTATTTGGGGTGACAATTTTGCTGAACCTTGGACTTCCAATAATGACCTAGAACTCGATGCTCTGCCAGGTGCATTGTCGATTATCGACGGCGCCGATGGCAATGGATCATTTGGTGAAGAGTTATTAGGCGGGCTTGATTACAATAATGATGGTGCCGCTGATCTTTATATTGGCGACTTAGTTGGAGATGCAATTCCTGATTTGGCCGTAACTAGGTTGAATGCTGGTACTGGGCATATTGTTTACAGCGCCAGTCAATTGAGAAACCAGTTATTCGATTGGCAAACACCGATAAGCGGGCTGAAATATTCTAATTTTTTGGGCCCAGTGAGCGGCGCTATCGATGGCGACACGGCTATGCATGGTGACTTCAATGGCGATGGCATCGATGATCTTGCGGTGTCCGCACCGCATGATCGGCCTTTTGGCCGCACCAGCGCTGGAACCCTGCATGTGCTACTGGGGCGAGACGGAACAAATTGGCCGCAGACCATGGACTTTAATCTAAGTAATTTCCCATCTTCGTCCGCCATAGAGGTGATCAATTACTACGGCGCCTTGGGTTCAACGGCTGGCAATATGGGTGACACTCTTTCGTATAGTGGTGCCGCGGGCGATATTGATAAGGACGGGTTCATTGACATTATAACTAACGAGATGCTGGGTGATGGTGTAGGCGCCAACACTATTGATGTAGGTAATCTAATCATCATTAGTGGTAAGGGTTTAGCCGCATCGATACCTGAATTTGAGCCTTGTGAGATGATGTTTCCGATTCAGTTAACACAAGGTGGCGCCGCTGTTGTCTGTCTATAGCTCATTCATTCTTGGACAGACTACTATGATGATGTGGGTAACTCGGCTCGCGCCCCTGAAACGATAGAATAGCGGGTTTCTGAATCACTCCCTTATCGAGGTTGATTGCTCGGCGGATTGTCTCATTTTGTAGCCAGCTCTCACGACCTTCTACCACCGTCGATAAATGCACAATTAGGGCGGCGGAGATTGAGCGAGATGCACTTTCCCACAGGTAGCTTGGCGTATGATCTACCGCGTAGTAATCGACGGTTTTAAATTTAAACATCGGGTCTTTGAAAGTAGTCGGCTTGGCGAAAAAGAAGCCCATTCCTTCGTCACAGCTGACATCAATAATCAAACTGTTGGGTTTAAGGCATAACCTTTCCGACTCGATTACATAGTCAATGGGGTTATCCGTTTCTTGAAAAGTGCCGTTCACAATGATGTCAGCTTTGCTGATTAAATCCGCCAACGGTCGTGTAGTTCCGTCGTGCTCTACCACCACCATACGAGCCTCGCCCTTGCTGCCTTCACGCAATCTTAGGTAATGACAATTAAGCACCTCTTCGCGCACTTCATGGTCGGGGCGTTGTATGCAGATTGTGATGTCTCTGAACCCATGTGCCTTGAGCGCATATATCGCGCCTCGGCTGACAGCTCCAAAACCGAAAATAATCGTTTTCCGTTGGTTACCATAATGCCCATCGATGCCCTTGAGCTGCAGCGCATGTAGTACCGCGCAATAACCCGCCATTTCGTTGTTCTTATAAAATGTGTGTCGTCCTATATGGCCGTCAGGTGACCAGACAAACATATCCTCAAGGGCAATAATCGTCTGCTTGCGATCTATCGCGGCTTGGGTGATAGCCTGCTGCTGTACCGTGTGCGCATAGCCCCATAAAAGCCCTCCTTCGCGCAATTCCAACAAGTCAGCCAATACCGGCTTGCAAATAACAACTTGACCAAGCTCGGTCAATAATTCTTGGCGTGTGGCGAGGCCACCGGTCTGAGCGGAAATTTCAGCATCACTTACACCAAAAGGAGCACCATAACCTTCTTCAAATACCAGCTGGCGACGAAATTCCTCAGGGATGCGGCACAGATGCGCTGGGTGAATTGGATAACGACGCTCATATTTCTTTTTCGAAGTTCCAATAATTCCTAGTTTTAGATGACTCATATAACCGCCTGCATGGTGAAAGTGTGAAAACCCAAATGGGAGTGCAACAGTGTAGTGCATTTACCCGCGGCGACCTGACATTCTCGCGGGAAGGGAAGATTATTCTAGGAAACTCAGTTGAACGCGAAAGTCTACACAAGACCTTAATATGCCTAAGAAAGCCAAAAAAGAGTTTCTCACCAACAAGGTGGGGCGCTTTTTGTGGTTTCCTTATTCACATCAATTGCTTGCACATCTTTTTCGTGTTTCAACTGACTTTTCTAGGATTATGCTAATAGCCAATAATGAGACTTGAATTGAGGCACAATGAATATTGCTAATCATTCAGTGCCCATTCAATGACCTATGGTCAGCTAGAGGATTATTCCCATTGATTGTGCTTAGCCTCGCGCAGCTTATTTCCTGACCCGCTGCTTCATATTACCGCTCCCACCAGCTAATAAATCTATGAATGATTATGGAATCCTGTCAATTATCCCACCACTTCTAACCATCGTGGTTGCGCTGTATAGCCGCAATGTTCTATTCGCACTAATTTGCGGAATATTAAGCGGCTCACTAATTATCGCTAATTTCAATCCGTTCTACGCCATTCTAGATGCCATGGAGAATCAAGTTTTGAAGGAAGTGACAACCGGTTCGCAGGTTCAGGTGATACTGATCATTTTTGTGATTGGTGGCTTCGTGAAATTACTGGAAGTTTCAGGAGGAGCCTCCGCATTCGCCCACAAACTAACAACTTTTGTGACCAGTCGCGCAAAGGCACAACTATTGGTGTGGTTATCAGGAATTGCCGTATTTTTCACTGATTCGGGCAATAGTTTGATTGTCGGCCCGCTGTATCGTTCGGTGTTTGATGAGCTGAAAATCTCACGCGAAAAGCTCGCTTATATTCTGGATACTACTTCTTCACCGATCAGCATTCTAATTCCGTTTATTGCCTGGGGAGCGTATATCACCTCACTGATTGATAAAGCCTATGCCGAAATTGATCTCACAGAAAATGCGTTTACCGTGCTGCTGAAAGTCTTCCCCTATCAATTTTACCCATTCCTAGCATTGGCAACCGTGCCAATTATTATTTATATAGGCAAAGAATTTGGCCCTATGCGCAAAGCAGAAGAGGGAATATTAGGCCCGCAGGAAAACAAAATTGCGACTGTCGAAGCCAAACTTGGTACCTCTAACGGAGTCAATGAGCGAGTTGATATATTTCTCTACCCGCTGGGCGTAATGTTGCTATTGATCGGCGGGCTAATTGCCTGGCATGCAACTCATGGTGGACTGTCCAGTGTGCATATTTACTCAACATTAGCCATCGCATACCTGTCGGCATCATTAACTTGTATGGAAATGATGCGTCGGCACCAGTCTATTTCATACGCTGAATCGTTGACCATCTTCATCAAAGGCGCAGAAGCCTTAGTTTACATATCCATTGTGTTGGTACTTGCTTGGTCTTTAAGCTCAATCACCAAAGACCTACACACAGCTGAATACTTGTCATCAATCATCTCCGGAAAAGTCTCGCCCTTATACTTCCCGATGATTGTATTTGTACTTGGCGGCATCATCTCACTTACCACAGGGTCATCTTACGGAACCTTCGCGATATTAATGTCGATTGCCATACCGGTGGGTTTTGAAATGGGCGCTTCCATGTATTTAACTATTGCTGCGGTGTTAAGTGGCGGACTATTTGGTGACCACGTATCACCCATCTCAGATACCACCGTACTCGCCTCCGCCGGAGCTGAATGTGATCACTTAAAACACGTAACCACCCAAGCGGCTTACGCTGGAGTAACTGGCCTAGTTGCACTATTTGCATTTGGCTTGGCCGGCGTATACGAATCGCCCTATGTGTTAGTAATCTCCATATTCGTGTTGTTCATTGTGTTATCAATTATAATGAAAGTGGTTAATAAAAATCACTGAGCTAATGTCACTAAAGCAATGCCTAAAATAGACACCGTAATTCTTCGCAGCAACAATCCAGAGGCTCAGCGAAACTTCTACTGCACGGTCTTGGGCATGAAGCATTTTTCTGATAATTGTGTCGGCTATGGAGGAGAGCAGGCAAAGCTGAACTTTCCTCAGGCTGAAGGAAAATACACTCCTAAACCGAGTGATCTATATTGGAAGATTACCTTAGCAGTTCCAAATATCGAGCTGGCTTGCCAGCAACTAAGAGAACTTGGGGTGGATGTTGGTGCGCCTAAGCAATTTCTGGATGTCGGTTACCTCGCACATTTTACCGACCCAGAGGGTTTCACCATTGAGCTAATTGAACATTGGTTTCAAGGTCAGCGTGGCGATGAGCATATCAATCCTGACCTTCTTGGCGGAGGCGCGCATCTAAACTTATTAACGTTGCGAGCTAATAATATCGGCAACATCATAACTCTGTGTGAAAGCTGGGGGATGAAACAATTGTGTATTCAGCCACTAGAGAGTCATGGTTTTACACTTTATTTCTTTGCGTTTACGTCGGATAGTCCGCCTTCTTTAGACCTATATGCCGTCGAGAACCGAGAATGGCTCTATCAGAGAAAATACACCATCCTCGAGGTTCAGCACCTTCACAAAGAAGTTGAAATACAACAACCTCATAACGCAGAAGCGGGCTACGCAGGCACGTTATTTTCTGGGTTTACTGAGAACATTACAAAGAATGAGCTGTTTGTCACCACACTGAAAGAGATGCAGTCCGGTCTTTGATTTTTAATCGAAAGGGTAAGAAATTCTCATTTCGGTCATTCAATATTCAAGATGTGACCCCTACCCGCAAGATGTGACCCCTACCCGATATACAAGGGTTAGCTGACGGAACTACACATAAATGAGATCTACACATAAGGGCGTACGGGCGATCACCTTAATTCCACCGCCACATTGATCACAGGTTTCAACATCTACATCGAAGACACGCTTTAATCGTTGCGCCCATGTCATGGATGCTCCGTATTCCTCAGTGTCTTAAATTAGGGATGAACGCAAAGGGCGACCTACGGCTTGCTAGACTTTACTTTTCAATCAAGCAGAATCATACTTACAATGGGCGTTTCGAGGGACGGCAACAAGCAAGTTCGGAGAGCATTTCAAATGTATAAAAATCAAAATAGGGAATCAAATGAAAATCGTTAAGCTGTTTACTTCCATCTTATTGTTAGTGAGTATTACTGCCTGTGTTAGCTTGCCAAATACGCCGGCATTTGATTTGCCGACTGGATCTAAAGTTGGCTATGATATTTCGCTGAGTGAAGAAATAGGTCACGCGCATTACGGTACTACTGTATTCAATAACTTTGTACGGGTTCAGGAAGGCAAAAACTGGGAATTAGACGAGTTTGCAAAGTCAGAAGCGCAACGGTTGATTCGCTTGCATGGCTTTGAGCCATTTGAAATAAGGCAAGACGAAGTTTTTCATGATTTAGCTGAGCTGCCAAAAAAGCCTACTGATGTCCAGTTGCAGGAGCACCTAGATAAACGCCTTAAAAAACTCGCTGAAATGGGTTTAGGTGCGGTGTTTTCGCTCAACTCTCACAGGAATATGGTGGCTATGGAATGTAGCAATTTTGGTTGCGCTGAATTTTATGCAAACACTCCAGGGTTTTACTCTCGAGGCTTAGTGTTCTTACCCCCATTCTTACACGCCGTTCTACCTTCCTCGCACGGCAGCTATATTGTCGAGCCGTATGCGCCTATCAGTAACCATGCAGGCCCATATAGTAAATATAATCCGCAGCTTAAGTTAATGAAAGGATTCAAACCTGTCAATTTTAAGGAAATGACAAACGAAGAATGGTTAGCTGTGAAAGTTAAACTATTGGAGCTAATTACTGAAATCATTGCCAATAATATTATGGCTATACGTGCTGGAGCGGATGGAGAAGGAGGTTATCTTCGAAAAGTTCCTTAATCAAATATTGAAGCTCGGAGGAGCATGCTCGCTACCTAGCAAGGAAGCGAAGCAACCCTCGCGAAATAGAAACAGGAAATACTGTTTCATGAGCTTCATCTTTTAGCTCTAGATATTCGATAGTCGCTTTCGGCAATTCTGGAGCCAAAGCTATGCGGAGTTTATTTGCATTTTTAGCCATATGTCTCGATGCTTTAAACGCAAATCAAATCTCCTTAATTCTAACGCTGCCGCCGCTGGTTTTTAGGTCTAACTTTGGTCCGCCACCATTTATTTTCCCTTCAATACGATTTCGTTTGCTGGTGCCATTTACCGCCAGCTCGCTTTTAACCGAACCGCCACTGGTGCGAGCTTTGATGTCTACCGCGATGTCAGGGAGTTTGAGGGTCACATCTTGAATCTTTAATCAGGGTTGTAATCTTTGGGCGAGTGTTACTTAATTGTTTCATTGCCGGCCGCCGCCGCAGGACAGCTTGTTCAACTAATCGCCAACCTAGGCATTGCTTCCATCATTTTTAAAAATACTGCTTGTCGCGGTAGGTCTTTGTTTGTTCGCAGAACTAAGGTTTACGCAAAATAAGTCAAATCACAGGGCACTTCATGTCCGACGCCGCTAGGAATAGGCAGAACTGACTGGATTGAACGTACTTTTACAACATTTACCGGAATTTTAGTTGATTGACTACTCCTTGGTTTTGGCAAATAGGGTGTTTACGCTTCCTATACTCTTAATAAATAATGTCAATCTACTTGACAAAAAAATTTGTTCGCTGATATATTAAACCCCGTCGTCCCATGCGCGGGACACCACGGTAAAACCAATTGGAGAAGATAATAATGATAGATACCATCAGGCAGCTACTCGGGCCCGGGTACATCTACATCAAGTTTATCCATGTGGTTTTTGTTATGATTTGGACTTGGAGTACCGCCCATGCATACGCCTACTATTTGGTGCCTATTTTCAAGGCATGGCGACGAAACCCTGATGATGAGGAGATAGTGGCAATGCGTGACTGGGCCATTGATCGCTTCGATCACGGGGTGATTTATGAGCACGTCGCATTTCCAATCATTCTGATCACCGGGCCGATTCTGTTCCTTGTCGGGGGGTGGAGTGCCGAGTCAAGCTGGCTACTGCTAAAGCTAGTGATTGTGTGCCTGATTATGATTCCAATTGAAGTGGTGGATTATCATCTGTCGCACTTCGGTGGCAATAAAGCACGTATTCGTGCGACCGGTGACATGGAAAAGCACGAGAGTGCGATCCATTTGCATTGGTATTTCCTTTTGTACAGTTCGCCAGTTATTATGATTGCCGCACTGTCGGTTATATTTCTAGCCATTACCAAGTTCAACTTTTAGACAGAATAACCGAGCGCATCCCTGTGTAAGCATGAGTGTACTGGGAATATAGTCGTTAAATTAGGAGTCTTTCCTTATGTCTGCATCATTTAGTGGTAACCCTCAGCGATACCGTAAAGCATCGATACTCTTGTCCGCTTATTGCATTGGATTCGTCTATCTCACCTTTGCGCTGATTAAATATTTTGCCTACGGAGAAAGCTGGGTATTTGGGTGGCAGCCGATACTGCTATGTGTGGTGCTTATCTTGCTTTATGCGCGATTTTGTTTTCGCTGGATTATGCGATTGGATGCACAATACGGTTCGGGGAAGGGCTGGAAGCAGGTCTCAACCCGGGTAAAGCTCCCTGAATTACGTCGGCACTGACTAGTGGAGCTTCTCATGACAACATGGCCCGCAATGAAAAGAAGAGGAGCTACATGAAGATCCTATATATCGAAGCGAGTCCACGCGCTGAAAAATCTTACTCCAGTCGTGTGGCAAAGGCCTTCCTCGAAGCCTGTGTTGAGCATTCGCCTGGGACAAAAGTTGATCACCTTGCTCTGTTTGAAACCGAGCTGCCAAGGTTTGGTCGCGAAGCTGCCGATCAAAAAATGGCCCATATCGCGAGGCTTATTGAATCAGGCCAGGGGATCGATGCGGCGGGGGAGTGGTCGGGTGTACTCGAGCACATTGCACGCTTTCGCGAGGCGGACAAAGTTGTAATTTCTTCCTCAATGTGGAATTTTTCTATCCCTTATCCGCTTAAACATTATATTGACCTTATTTGCCAGCCGGGTCTTACCTTTGGGGTAAATGCCCATGGTGATTATGTCGGTCTGGTCAGGGGTAAGCCCATGCAACTTATTCTGGCTCGTGGCAGTGAGTATCGAGCAGGATTTCCAGAGCAGGCCGATGGGACTAAAACAGATTTCCAACTTATCTACCTGCGTCATATCGCCAACTTTTTAGGCTTTGTCGATGTTCGTCAAATTCTTATCCAGCCAACAGAAGCCCGAGGCCGTGATCATGCTGAACAGCAATTGCAGGCTCAATTAGACGCCGCTCGCCTTGCTGCGTATGAGTTCTGAGCCAGTATGCTATCAATGATTTCGAATGGAGGAAGCTTTGGCTGAAAAAGATAAGAAGCAAGCCCCAAGTGACAAAGCTGTGAGTGACGCTCCTAGTCCCGCCTATAAAACTAATCTTGCTCAATTAATATTACGTGCCTTGTACTGGGTGGAAGACGGCATGCAAGTAAACTATCACCGCCAAGGCGGTGCCAAACTCACCCACGCTCAATCGCTGGTGATGATGAATATCGGGGAAGGCATCCGACGCCCTTCGGCGATAGCAGAGAGGTTGGGAGTAAGTCGACAGGCCGTTCACAACAGTATAAAAGAACTCAAGCAAGTGGGCTTGATTGATCTGCTGCCAGATCCTGACGATGGGCGTGCAACCATTGCCACACTGAACCGCAAAGGTGAGCCCAGTCGGAAGCTTGCCATTCAAGTGCTCGATGATTTGGAGGAGGAACTCGGTAAACGGATTGGCAAACGAGAGATAAGCGAATTTAGACGCGCGCTGGAAAAGGATTGGGGTCAGCCGCCGGTTTTCTCCGATGATTCAAATCTGCCGAACGCTTGAATTGATATATTGCTTCCCTGTACTAAAAGGTCACTGGTGAGTCCGATCTGCGACTAGTGAATCTGACCGATTAAGCTAGTGATGGAATAATGTAAGGTGTGGGCTAGATTTTATTAGCCTTTCCCTTCCACCAAATATCACGCAGTGGTTGCTTCAGGATCTTGTTCATCGCATTAACTGGCAAGCCCTCGTCCTGAAATTCCACACTGCGCACACACTTATAATTAGCCAGTTGGTCACGGCAATACTTCATTACGGTGTCTTCACTAAGGGTGGAGCCGGGCGGGCGCATGATTACCGCGTGGACTTGCTCCCCCCATTTATCTGAGGGGATACCGATCACCGCACATTGCAATACGCCGTCCAGGTTGTAAAGCACGTTTTCAACCTCGCTAGCAAATACGTTCTCTCCCCCAGTCACTATCATATCTTTGAGTCGATCCACTATATACAGAAAGCCATCCGCATCCATATAACCTAAATCTCCCGTGCGTAGCCATTCGCCCCAGTATAGCTCTTGGGTTTTGATATCATCTCCCCAGTAACCTCGTGTCGTGGACGGGCCACGTACACAGATCTCTCCTACATCGCCGTGGCTGAGATTTACGGATTCTTTAGAAAAAATAGCGATGTCGGTGCCGATAAGAGGTCTGCCTGCTGAACGCCGCTTCTTGGCATTCGGGCCTATCGATGTATGGTATTCGTGGGGTAGGCAAGAGACAGCGCCACAGCATTCCGTCTGACCGTATATCTGAGTAAACTTGACATGCGGCATCGCATTTTGAGCCTGACTCAGAATTTCCTCAGGCATGGGCGCTGCGCCGTAAGAAATTTCCTTTAATGAGCTGATGTCATAGTTAGCAAATGTATCGTAGCGAATCAACATATCTACCATAGTTGGAACAAGCGCGATTTTAGTTACGCCATGTTTTTCGATTGCTTGTAAGGCGAGCTCAGGCTCGAAGCGAGGAAGAATGACAACTGTCGCGCCGAGAGTTGCGGCAGCAATACAGTTAGTCCCCGCGACCAAGTGAAACATAGGCGTTGCGATCAGTAGCGTATCGGCATTATTCGTCTGCGTTGCAATAATCCATTGCAAGGTATTGACCAGTATAGCTTCGTGAGTCTGTATAACGCCTTTTGAGCGCCCGGTAGTGCCTCCCGTATAAAAAAGGGTGGCGATGTCCTGCTCTTGGTAGCTCTGGTGGGTAGATTCGGTGACGGTTTCTAAGCGTTGCATTCCAGCAGGGCAGGGGCCATCACCAAGGTAGAGGTAATGCGAGACTGACGGACACAACTGGCGTATGCGTTGCACGGTTTCTACGAAATCCGTCCCAACCAGTAGAAACTTTGCGCCGCAGTCGTTTACCCACTGCACGAGTTCAGGATCCGCGAGCCGTGTATTCAGCGGAACGATTATAGCGCCGGTGGAGGGTACCGCGAAGTAAAGTGAAAAGTAATAATCGCTGTTCAGTGACAGCACTGCCACCCGGTCGCTGGTGGCTACACCCTGCTGAGCCAGCGCCAGTGTTTGCGCTTGAGCAGCTTCCATTACCTCGGCCCAAGTTGTTGAGCAATGATTAAATATTACCGCAGGCTTGTTGGGGTATAGGCGTGCGGAGCGTTCAAGTTGATTGCCAAGTAAATATTTGTTCACCAAAGCTTTACTCCCAAGCGGTGAGGGATCGATTCGCCGTTCTTCTCATATTCATCCGTATTTGTTTTGTTCATCTTAGCGGTTTCAGCACGGTTTTGGTCGATAGGAAATTTATCTCCCGATGACAATAATGTCAAGGATAGGTTCCTAAGATGTCTTTGCTGTTCTTGCTTGGCTTAGATAAATAAATTAATATAAATAAATTTATTTTAATATATATTAAAAAATATCCAATTCAGCTGGCTTTTGGGTAGCTTTATCGCTGCAGTAAGCCTATTAATCGAGGTAAAACCCATGCGTCAAATGAGCGGTCTTGATAATCTTTTTTTCGATCTAGAAAGTGCTGGAAGCCCTATGATCCTGTCGACTCTGGATATTTATGATACTTCCACAGTGAATCAGGGAAAAGTTGGTTTTAAGGATGTGATAAAGGTGTTTGAAAGTCGCTTTGACCGTCTGACAATGTTACGCCAAAAGCTTAAACGTGTTCCTTTGGGTGTCGACTATCCTTATTGGGTTGATGACAAAAATTTTGACCTCCAGAATCACTTCCATAAACTAACTTTGCCAAAACCTGGAAGCTGGGGTCAGCTTATGACGCTTGTTTCCAGTATGCAGAATAAGCCGTTTAATGAAGATATGCCGCTATGGGAGGCTTATGTTGTTGAAGGTTTGAATGGGGTTGATGGTGTTGCCCGTGGGAGTTTTGGGCTGTTTATACGTATGCATCATTCTTTTGCTGACGGTTCGGTAACCATGGCGCTACGTCAGACTATTCATGATGACTCTAGCACTGCTGAAATCACCGCAGATGCAAAAGTAAGCCCACCTGGTGAGTCGCCCGGGTCTTTTAACCTCTTGGCTAAGGCTTATAGAAATGGTTGGCTTAACTCCTTCAAAACCGGAAAAGCACTGTTCAATATGCTACCTTCTGTGGGCAAGCTTGCCGTGCAAGGGGTAAAGGATTTCTCTAATAGTGACTTGGCGTTGTTGGCCCCCGCGGGCCCTCCCGACAGTTTGCTCAACCCCAAAAAAATGACTAAGGAGCGCATCTTGGATATGCGGCGATTTGAATACGCTAGGGTTCGTTCAATACGCAGCTTAGTTGAAGGCTCTACGTTCAATGATGTTGCTGCGGCAATTATGGCCGGTGCCTTGAATCGGTACTTGCGAAAGCGCAAGGAGACGCCCAAGCAAGGGATGACCAGTATGATGTCGATCAATTTGCGCCGAGAAGGGGATGCTGATGGAGGGAATATTGTTTCTCAGATGACGATTCCTATCTATGTTGATATTGATGACCCAGTTGAACGTTTACGCTTGATTCGTAAAGCATCCGCCAAGTTAAAAAAAGAAGACATTATCGGTGTGCAACGCGGCATGGCTGAAATGTTGATGGCAATGCCTGCAATACCCTTATCACCGATGTTGCGAATAGCTGGTAAAGTTATGGGGAAATTTGGTATTGCGCAAGCCAGTACGGCCTTGTCCAATGTTCCTTCCTTTATGGATGCGCGATATCTCGCGGGTGCCAAACTAACTTACCTGATGGGTTATGGCATGCTGATGCCAAGTGTTGGCCTGGGTAATAGCGTCACAATTTATGATGGTTGGGTGATGTTTGGAGCTGTAAGTTGCCCAGAAGTGATGCAGAGCCTTGACCAGTATATGCAGTGCGTTGAAGAGAGCTTTGATGAGTATGCTTCGTTAGCAACAGCTACAAACAGTCAGTCAACGAAACGCTCGAAAAGCAAGAAAAAGGTAGTTAGGAAAAAACTGAGAAAGACCGCCTAAGGTTGGGGGTGTGAGGAATACAGTTGTGAGGAATGCAGGACATTCATGGCATGCACCCGCAGGCATAAAGGCGCAACGATGTTGGTGGAATTCTGGTTGGGTTGCAGAGAACTTAACGGTTTCTGGCCCCTCGCTACTTTGTGATTTTAGAGAAATGGGTCCAATTGGGGATGCTGGTGCATCAAAGCAAATTTATAGGGGTCAAAGCCCTTATCCTGACAGTCGGTTAAGCGTTATGGGCTTTGACCCTTTTAGTTATAAAAATGTTACTCTGACCCGAATATATAACTGATCACAGCTAACAAATCGATATTGCCTGACTCGCAAACGTTCACCGTAAATTGATGCATTATAAGATACTCGAAACCGCCATTCGCAATACAAGTAAAAACACTCCAAATATCTAATGAGCGTAGAGAATAAGTTAGACAGCCTATCCAAAGGAGAGCTTGTAAACCTGATCACAAAATTATGTGAGCTACACGAAGATATCGAAGATGTTGTTGATCGTCATGTTTCTGCTGTTATCGTATCTGGTGGCAAAGCTAACAAGCGGGAAACCATGTCCCTGAAAACCGTGCTTATGAATCAATTGAAACAGTTGGAATCAGAGCACAAGTATGTCGACTATCAAGACAGTTCCGCATTTGCATGTCGACTTGAATCAATTTTATTAGACATTGATACACTGCTCCGTGAACAAGATCTTGAACAAGCAATACAAGTAGCAGAAGCATTTATAGCTCTTGGATCGATGGTCATTGAGCGCTGTGACGACTCCGATGGACAAATAGGAGGCGTCTTTCACGATGCCGCAGAGTTGTGGTTGGACATCGCTGCCGAGTTGCGCAGCGTTAAACATGATGAACGCGATTGGCTAAGCCAGGTACGTCATTATTTTGACAATAACGATTACGGTCTCTTAGATGACATCATCCCTTTCAGTGAGAATCTGCTCACTAAAGAAGAATTGGAAAAACTTGCGTGGCAGTTTGAAAAAGAAGCTAGGCAAGCCCTTAAAAAACCTAAAGAGAACGGTTATAATTATGAGGCGTCCCACGCTTGCATTGGCATCAAATCGGTAGCTGAAGCCTTGGATAATGTGGAGCTGTATGAAAAGGCCATTCTTCTAACTAGCCCTATACCCAACACTTTGCAGTTAGCCGATTTTGTACGTTTTGCTATAGGTTTAAGCGAGTTTGAGCGTGCAGAACATTGCTTAAAGCAAACTCAATGGCAAGAAGACTCTAGTTTAAGGAAACAGTTGTATAACGAGCTATTAGAGGCAAAAGGAGATGTTACAGAATTAAAAGAAAACCTCAACCAAGAATTTCTTCTGAACCCAACAGAATATAACTTACGCGATTATTGGGCTCTGGCGGACTCAGAGGAACGGAAAGAAGTAGTTAATTTTCTCGAAAATGCAGAAAAAAGCCTGACTCAGAAAGACCCGAAAAACTATATCGGTATGTTATTACTTGTAAGTAAACTAGGGAGTGCCGAAAAAGTATTAACGCGGTCAGCTAACCAGCTAGGCCAACCTAACTATTGCATATTGCTCGATTGGATGGAGTTTTGGCCGGAATGCAAATACCCTATCGCTAATATTATCTGCTACCGTTTACTGCTGATTGATTTGCTTGAAAGAGGATACAGTAAAGCCTATCATCACGGTGCACGTTACTTTAACAAATTGTTGGAACTGGATAAGAGAATAGACGACTACCAAGGCTTGGAAACATCCACAGAATTTATTAAACAACTTCAAATAAAGCATTGGCGCAAGCGCTCTTTTTGGCAAGTTGCCGATTACCCCAACAAACCTTAGAAATATTCTGCAAAAACATGTTAGCTAAGGTAAGGCAACTTTGCCCGATCTGCATTGACGTAACGAAATGAGCCCTAAATACTCATTTCGGTCTTTCAATCGAGTCTGAGCCTTTTCAACCTTTTTGGAAAAATCACAAGCAATTAACAAGCAATTAACAAGCAATTAACTACACGAACGATGGAGGACGTTCATCCCTCGCGCCGGATACTGTGCACGTACATTTCCGTTGAATCGAAAGTTCACTCTGTGAAGTCAGGAGCGACTCTTAATCAATATTTATCTATAGGAACTATTTAAATGCTGCAACTCTTATTAGGACTCACGTTATTCTTCGGCATGCATTCTATGTCCATCGTGGCGTTAACTCTACGTGATAGACTCGCGGCAAAAAGCGAAATTGGATGGAAGATACTGTACAGTATTATCTCGCTCGCTGGGATTATTCTCATGTCAAGGGGCTATGCAGATTTAAGACAGACAGCCACTGTACTTTACCTATCGCCTAATTGGTTGCGCCAAGTGGCCGCCATTCTCTTGTTACCAACCTTCGTTCTTTTTCTCGCACCCTATCTCCCTGGGCGAATTAGTAATGCTGTAAAGCATCCGCAACTTTTCGCTGTTAAAATTTGGGCCTTGGCTCACTTATTGGTAAACGGCACCTCAGTTGATGTTTTGTTATTCGGGTCGTTCTTACTGTGGGCTGTCGCAGATCGTGTCTCGATGACGCATCGAACCAGTCGCTCAGTGCCCAGCGTGCCTCAATCGAAAGTAAACGATATTGTCGTAGTTGTGACTGGCCTGTTGGTTTACGCCGCTACCGTTTTTTGGCTCCATGAAATGCTGTTGGGCGTAGAGCCAATCATTTAGGCACATTGACAATCTCGAAACCGTTGGTTATGCAAGTAGGTACCAGCGTGCTGTTCTAGTTATTGCCCTAGCTGTATTATCGGGTTGCGCTACGATTGTCAACGACTCACACATTCCACTCGATTTTGTTTTTGCCGATGGATCAAAAGGGGCGTGCTCTCTCAAGAATAAACGCGGTGAGTGGAGTTGTGAAATGCCCTGTCAGGATGTAATGATTAGGCGTTCAGACGATAGTTTAGTTTATAACTGTACAACGACCGATGGGATGAAAGTGATTGGAGAGGTCAAAAGCGAAATTGAAGGGGCGAAAATGGCGGCGAGTGTTCTCTTTTGGGATTTAGGCATCACAGACGCAATTACAGATAAACATAGAACTTATCAGAGAAGCACCATCATTCCAGTTTCGAATAAATCTGAACTTATCTCTGATGACCAACCGGAAAAAACAGTAGAAGAGGCTCAAAAGTAGGCAGCTGATGTGGCAATGCTAAATTGATATATGGGCTTAGTACGATCAAGCCAGTGTTTTAGCACATTTGCCTTGATCTGCATTGTTTCCACGCTTTAAAACCCCAGATCAAATTTCTTTTATTCTAACGCTGCCGCCGCTGGTTTTTAGGTCTAACTTTGGTCCGCCACCATTTATTGTCCCTTCAATACGGTTTCGTTTGCTGGTGCCATTTACCGCCAGCTCACTTTTAACCGAACCGCCACTGGTGCGAGCATTGATGTCTACCGCGATGTCTGGTGATAGGTAAACCGTTACGCTGCCGCCGGATGTGCTGAGTGCGCAGTTTGCGGTTGGTTGTTTTGAGATGTGTGCTTTGATGCTTCCGCCTGATGTGTGCGCATCAATATTGCCGAGTATTTCATCGACTCTGATCGCACCACCAGATGTGTTTACGTCAACATCGCCTTCAATTCGACCTAGTTCGATAGACCCTCCGGAAGTGCGAGCCTCGACTCGACCCTTAATGTCAGCAAGCTCGATAGATCCGCCGCCTGTTTTTATGTCGATGTTGTATTGCGTTGGCACTTTAATAGCGAAGTGGACGTTGGAACTAAAGCTGCCAAACATACTTTCGCGCTCGCCAACAATTTTCACATCCTTGCCTTGGTGGAAAAACTCAACTTTAAAATCATCGTCGTTTTTGCCTTTCCTGGTAACGGTTACTTCTACTTGAGCCTTATTGTGAGATTCAACATCGATTGACCCAGAATCAGAACGAATTATTAAACTGCCACCTGATTCCACATCGAAAGATCGCGCTAGTGGCTCAAGGTCAGATCGTGCCTGTGTGGCGGCGACCACTAGTAAAACAGCCGCGGCTAGAATGATTGCTGTGGTAATTTTGCTGGCTGAATTTGCCATGTTTTCTCCAAATTGATGTTGGTTTGCGAGTTCGCGTATATACCCTTAGATGCTATCTGCTATCAAAAAGGTTCAAATTTATTCAATTTGTTGTCGGCGGATGCTAGCGTATTGCATATAAAGTGATCCATATCAGGCCGCAATCTTAGTAAAAGCCAGTAAAATAAGAACTTCACCTAGAGTCCGCTCTAACATGTATCCCTGTTACCTATGCAAACTTCTTTATATAAATCCATTGGTGAGCTCTCACAACTATTGGGCGTTTCGGTGCACACTCTTCGTTACTACGAAAAAATTGGGCTATTAGCGCCGATTCAAAAAACTCCAGCTGGTCGTAGACGATATAGCGATCAAGATGTAGAGCGATTGCGTTTTGTTAAGCGTGCTAAGAAGATGCAATTTTCTTTAGAGGAAATACGTCGTCTGGTGGAGATGGAAAAGGCTGAACACGTTGAGAAAACCCAAGCGCAAAAAATGGTGCATGAGAAGCTTGAAGATATAGAGCTTAGGCTGACAGACCTTAAGCTTCTCAAAAAAGACCTTTCGAAAATGTTGAATGCCTGCCTAGCTAGTGGTGATGAGCAAGACTGCCCCATAATCGAAGGTTTCAAAGATACGAAGTTGTAAGCGCTGGCCGCTGGTTTTTCAGCATTAACCACTGATGTCCCTAACGCGAGGGCACAGTCAGGCAATCTGTGCTGGCATCACCTAACTCGGTGCCACCATCAACCGTAAGAATAGTGCCGTTGACATACTTACCCATAGCAGAACTAAGATAGATTGCCGCGTCAGCGATTTCTTGCACCTCACCAAAACGACGCATCGGCACTTTGCTAACCATCGCGTCGCGCAGTGGGCCTACCGGTGCAAGGCGATCTGCGCCTTCTGTGTTGTTGATAGCGCCAGGAGAAATGCCATTAACGCGGATGCCAGCAGGCCCCCATTCAAGCGCTAAACATTTGATTAGCATGTTGATACCAGCCTTAGCAGCACACACATGGGCTTGAAAGGGCATAGCCGTCACTGCTTGGGGTGCGGTTATCGCTATCAAAGATGGGTTTTGGTTTAAATGATGAAAACCAAGATGGAACACATTGTAAGTTCCAATCAGGTCTATATCTACTACCGTCTTAAACCCTTTTGGATTAATTGCAACGGCAGGTGCCGGAAAATTGCCGGCAGCTCCTGAAATGAGAATGTCTATTTTTCCGAGCGCATCAACGGCTTGGGCTAACGCTGCCTCAACCTGATCCGCATCTCGTACGTCAGCCACCAAAGCAATGGCTGTTCCGCCAACTTCATTCATTATCTGTTGGGCAGCTGCTTTTGCTTTGTCTGGGTTTCGCCCGAGAACCGCAACCTTTGCGCCAACCTCAACCAGACCTTTAGCGATGCCAAGGTTTATTCCGCTGGTGCCGCCTGCAATAAATGCAGTCTTGTCTTTTAGTGTATTCTTGTCGTACATAAATTAGCCTGTTTGTCGTAAAATCGAAGCTTGTATTTTACCGCCTACGCGGTGTGCTGCAATGGCGCTTTTATTCAATTCGATTGGCATCTTCACAAAACCCCACCACTTTTAGTCCATATTTGTGAAAATTTTAATAAAAGATGATTATATCTTTGATGCATTCTGCCATTGAAATTAGAGTCTTAGAACTTAGAATATCGCCATTACTTTATCGGCTCCTCGTGGCACTTCATAGCAGAGAGCTGTGATCCGCCCAAGGCTGTCCCATAACCCACTATAACCCTCAATACATGAGCTTACCCATGAGAAATTTTACCGAAGAACAGATAATGTTCCGTGAAGCCTATCGCAAATTTTTAGAACAAGAAATCACACCTAATGTGGAACAGTGGCGCGAAGATGGCATTGTCAGTCGTGAAGCTTTCACTAAGGCCGGCGAACAAGGTTTTCTGATGATATGGCCGGATGAAAAATATGGCGGCATGGGTGACAAGGATTTTCGGTACGAGCAAATTATTATTGAGGAGACTGTCAGGCAGCAAGCGGCAGAGTGGTTTAATACCTTGCATAGCCGATTAGTCGGTCCGTATCTGGATCGCTTTGGTAATGAAGAACAAAAAGAACGCTTTCTTCCAGACTGTGTTGCAGGAAAAAAGATTCTTGCAGTGGCAATGACCGAGCCTGACGCAGGCAGTGACCTTTCAGGTATGCGGTCAACGGCGCGTGACGCGGGAGATCATTTTGTGCTCAATGGGCAAAAAACCTATATCTCTAATGGCATTTTGGCTGACCTTGTTATTGTGGCAGCAAAACTGGAAGGTGGAAAAAACTCGCATTCCATGGTTTTAATGGTTGTGGAACGAGGCATGGAAGGATTCGAACGCGGTCGTAATCTAGACAAAATGGGGCTGAAAGCCCAGGACACCGCAGAGTTATTCTTCAAAGACGTTAAAGTGCCAAAAGAAAACGTTCTAGGCGAACCTGGCAAGGGTTTTTACTATCTGATGGAAGGCCTAGCCGAAGAGCGCCTGATTAACTGCGTTGGCTGTATTTCAAGCGCAAGACATGCTTTTAATATTACTCGCGACTTTGTTATGGAACGAAAAATGTTTGGTCAAAGTCTGTCCGACTTTCAGAACACCCAGTTTCGAATGGCCGAAATGGACACTGAAATAGATATGGTGCAAACCTACACCGATCATTGCGTTGCCCTACACAACCAAGGCAAACTTACCGGAAATATGGGGGCCAAGCTTAAGATAATGGGCGCCGAGGTGGAGTGGAAAATGATGGATTTGGGAGTACAGCTGCATGGTGGAGCAGGCTATATGCGCGAGTATGAAATATGCCGCATGTTTAGTGACGCTCGAATTAGCCGCATCTACGCGGGTACCACGGAAGTTATGAAGACGATTATCGGCAAAGATATTTTTTCTGATAGCTACACAAGTATTCTCGATTAATTCGAAGAATTTTATAGGAGAACAGTAATGGGGCCATTAGCCGGTTTAAAAATTGTTGAGATGTCAGCTATTGGTCCAGTGCCATTAGCCGGAATGCTGCTAGCTGATATGGGCGCAGATGTGGTGATTGTAGATAAAGCAAACGACCCGTGGGTGATGCCGGGCGACATTCTTCGTCGCGGGAAGCGTGCCATTGAAGTTGATCTAAAGGCAGAGCAGGGCGTTGCAACTGCACGCCAATTGATAGAAAAAGCGGACATTGTAATCGAAGGGTTTCGACCCGGAGTGATGGAGCGATTAGGCCTAGGGCCAGAAGTATTTAAGGACACAAATCCACAATTGATTTACGGGCGCATGACGGGCTGGGGGCAGACCGGTCCGTTATCTCAGGCAGCTGGGCACGACATTAACTACATTGCATTGACAGGTGCCTTGCATGGTATTGGTCGTAAAGATAGCAATCCAGTTCCACCATTAAATTTGGTTGGGGATTATGGCGGCGGGACTATGTTTCTTATTATGGGAGTGTTGGCCGCACTACATGAGCTCAAGCAATCTGGAAAAGGTCAGGTGATAGATGCTGCTATCACGGAAGGCACCGCTAATTTGATGACCATGTTCTATACCATGACCAATGTCGGTGGGTGGAATCGAAATCGAGCTTCAAATATGCTTGATACTGCCTCGCACTTTTATGATACGTATCAGACTAGCGATGAAAAGTTTGTGTCTTTAGGTTCCATTGAGCCACAGTTTTATTCCCTAATGAAAGAGAAGCTTGGATTGGATGAGGCAGATTTTGCTGATCAACTTAATCCCAAGAAATGGCCTGAGCAGAAGCAGAAAATAGCCGCGGTTATCAAACGCAAAACTCGCTCCGAGTGGTGTGACATCATGGAAGGGACCGATGTCTGTTTTGCCCCGGTGCTGGATTATTTGGAAGCAGCCGAGCACCACCATATGCAAGCAAGACAGGCTTATATCGAAGTGGATGGCAAGGTTCAACCCGCCCCTTCACCTAGGTTTAGTCGCACTAAATCAGAAATCAGCAGTACGCAGGATGTTGCTAAAAATGATCTTGCTAAGATAAAGTCTGACTGGAATATAGGTTAGTTGAGAGTAGGTAGCCAGCTGTTAATATCTATGCAATGGGGTTTTGTAGTGCTTCACTCCATTAAGGAGTAATATATTATCCGACAGACCCATTATTCGCTTTCAATTGTAAGGAGGTCCCCTAGGTGACTACATTAAACATAAATGGCGAGTCGACAGACTTTTCGAAATTAGATCCAGATACGCCGCTCTTATGGGCTCTTAGAGATAGCCTAGGATTGGTAGGCACCAAGTATGGTTGCGGTATAGCACAGTGTGGAGCCTGTACGGTTCATGTAGATGGTGTTGCTACGCGCTCCTGTCAGCTCACCGTTGGCCAGCTAGATGGGCGTGAAATTACCACAATTGAAGGAATATCCCCACCAGCAACAGCTCCAAACACGCTGCATGCTGTGCAACAGGCATGGATCGACCACGATGTGCCTCAATGCGGCTATTGTCAGGCGGGCCAAATTATGAGTGCGGTGGCTCTATTGCGAGAAAAACCTTCGCCAAGTGATACCGATATTGATAAAGCTATGTCAGGCAATCTTTGCCGTTGTGGCACCTATACCAGAATCGTTGCCGCGATCAAGAGTGCAGCAGCTTCGGTAGAGTCATCAGGAGAAGGCGCATGAGAACAATAAAAAATGGCTTTAATGATCCTTTGTCGGCCGTGGTATCCAAGGTGAAACTGACCCGTAGGCAATTTTTTAAATTAAGCGGCGTGGGCGGAGGTCTAGTTATTGGAGTAGGTCGTATCTCAGCCGCAAAAGACACTAAGGCTGATCAAGCGCAGGCGCTAAGCGAACTCACACCCGGAGAGCTAAACGCCTACATCCATATCCAGAGCGATGGAAAGGTTCGAATTTATGCTGCCAACCCAGAAGTAGGTCAGGGTGTAAAAACGTCTTTGCCAATGATTGTTGCTGAAGAACTGGATGTTAATTGGGATGATGTGGTAGTGCAAAATGCCCCAGTTGATGCCTCAAAATTCGGAGCGCAATTTGCTGGTGGGTCGTTGTCTATCCCCCAACGCTGGGACGAAATGCGGAAAGTGGGCGCAATGGCCAGAGTTATGCTACTGAGTGCCGCCGCAAATCAATGGGATGTTAAGTTTGCAGAATTGACAGCACACAACTCTGTGGTGTCACATGCTAAGTCAAACAGAACAGCGACTTATGCTGAGCTAGCGGGCAGTGCCGCAAAAATTAAGTTGCCGTCCGAAGAGTCGTTGACGTTAAAGTCTGTAGACGATTTTGGTTTGCTTGGAAAACGGATAACCGGCGCTGACAATCATGCCATTGTGACCGGATCACCCATATTTGGCATTGATACAGTGGTGCCGGATATGCTGTATGCCACCTATACCAAATGCCCGACTATTGGTGGTAAGGCTAAATCAGCCAATTTACAAGAGATAAAGAAGCTGCCCGGCGTGGTTGATGCATTTATAGAGCCTGGGAATGTAGATGCACAATGGTTTGACGCAAGAGGCATACAAGTTATGTCTGGGGTAGCCATTGTTGCGGAATCTACGTGGCAGGCCATAAAGGCGCGCAAGGCTTTAAAAGTGGAATGGGATACATCGGCTGCCAGTACAGATACCTGGACTGATATTGTAAAACAAGCCAAATTGGCAGCATCAAGCCTGGGTGCAGAAAAACAGGGTGCTGAAAAACAAGGTGCTGAATCAATGGAGGAAAAAGGCGACGTTGTTAAAACGTTTGCAGCATCGGCCGCCAAGCTTGAAGCATTTTACAGCACCGATTTTGTATCGCATGCCCAAATGGAGC
>Ga0316189_10000897_pt1 | contig 29713 bp, 28 predicted proteins | sample LowCovwburrow_MG_FD_204930 | JGI IMG/M metagenome (GOLD analysis project Ga0316189, IMG submission 204930) | Coastal sediment microbial communities from Maine, United States - Lowes Cove worm burrow | ecosystem: Environmental > Aquatic > Marine > Coastal > Sediment | place: USA: Maine...
CCCGACTGCCAACATCCACAAAAAAACCAATGGCTACGCTTTGCACATCCGGCATCGTGTGACTAACCACTAACGGGCCGTTCAAAATCTGCGTCTCATCAACAAAAGAAGAACTCACATCAACCACCTATTATATATTTTACCCAGCTTCTGGCATCCTGCCTTCGCCTCAACCGCTTCGCAAAACGTGGTTTTGCTTCTCTTACGGCATCACGGTGTTGACTCAGACCATCCATGGCCTTCGCCCTTCGGGCGGCTTGTAGCCGTCCAAACCGACTTTCCTGCCGCTTTGTCAGCCGCCCCGGCTCCTGTGAGGGAGATGTTTCAAAAACAAAAAGAGGCGGGTTACCCCACCTCTTTCGGTTATTAACTCACCGCACACGGATGTGCGACTTTAGTAAGCATTTAGAAATCGTAATTTTCAAATGCGCTCAAGGCCGAGGGCAGGATGCTCCGAGGCCGTTTCAATCAATCAGGCCGCATCAACGTCTTTCATAGTCAGACGAATCTTGCCACTGCGATCAACCTCAAGAACCTTCACACGAACGATCTGACCCTCTTCAAGCTCATCACTCACCTTCTCGACACGGTGAGCAGCGATCTGTGAGATGTGAACCAGACCATCTGTATTGCCAACCACGCGAACAAAGGCGCCGAAGTCCATCAGCTTAACAACCTTACCTTCGTAGATCTTGCCGACTTCAACTTCAGCCACAATATCGTTGATCATCTTCTTCGCAGCTTCACCAGCTTCGCCGGTAATCGCAAAAATCGTGATTGTGCCATCGTCAGCAATATCAACCTTGGCACCTGTCTCTTCACAGATACCACGGATCACTTTACCACCAGCGCCAATCACTTCACGAATCTTGTCCGCTTTCACCTTCATGGTGAACATACGTGGGGCATGATCTGCCACGCTCGAGCGGGCCTCTGTCATGCACTTGGCCATCTCGCCAAGAATGTGCATGCGGCCGGCGTTTGCCTGGGCCAGAGCCTCTTTCATGATTTCACTAGTCAGGCCACCGATCTTGATATCAAGCTGCAGCGTGGTTACGCCTTCGCTCGTACCGGCAACCTTGAAATCCATGTCACCCAGATGATCTTCATCACCCAGAATATCGGAAAGCACTGCATAGCCATCTGACTCAAGAATCAGACCCATCGCAATACCGGCAACCGGTGCCTTAACAGGTACGCCCGCATCCATAAGTGCCAGAGACGACCCACAAACAGAAGCCATCGATGATGAGCCGTTGGACTCAGTGATCTCAGAAACCGCACGAATCGCGTAACCGAAATCTTCCATGCTCGGCAGCACACCTTCAACGCCGCGCTTGGCAAGACGGCCATGGCCGATCTCACGACGGCCTGGAGGGCCAAAGCGACGCGCTTCACCAACTGAGTATGGCGGGAAGTTGTAGTGCAGCATGAAACGCTGTTTCTGAACACCTTCCAGAGACTCGGTCATCTGCATATCTGACTCGGTACCCAGAGTAATGGTTACCAGCGCCTGAGTTTCGCCACGGGTGAACAGGGCTGAGCCATGGGTGCGTGGCAATACGCCAACCTGACAATCGATATTACGAACGTCAGAAGTAGAACGGCCATCAATACGTGGGTTGCCGTCGATAATGGAACGACGAACCACACTCTTCTCAAGATTCTTCACAGCAGAGGTCACATCGTTGGATGAAAACTCGCCAGGATTCTCTTCAGTCCCCGCAAGCTGCTCCTGAGCAGCTGCACGAAGTGCTTCAATCTTGGTTGCACGAGCCGACTTGTCGACAGTCGCATAGGCATCACGAACATCTGCTTCAAACGCTGCATTGATAGCAGCTTGAACAGCATCGTTACCGGCAAGCTCAATCGTCATTTTCTCTTTGCCAGCAGCTTTTGCCAGCTCTTCGATTGCATCGATCACCGGCTGGTAGCCTTTCTGGCCGAAGGTGATTGCATCAATCATCTGCTCTTCAGAGAGCTCTTTGGCTTCTGATTCGATCATCAGTACAGCATCGCGGGTACCGGCAACAATCAGATCAAGCTCAGACTCTTCCATCTGTGCATAGGTTGGGTTCAGAACAAACTCGCCATTAATAAAACCAACACGTGAAGCTGCAATCGGCTGTGCAAAAGGTGCATCAGAAATGACCAATGCAGCAGATACACCATTGATCGCAACAATATCCGGATTGTTATCTTCATCAGCTGAAACAACTGTCGCAATCACCTGAGTCTCATGGAAATAGCCTTTAGGGAACAGCGGACGGATCGGACGATCGATCAGACGTGAAGTCAGAGTCTCTTTCTCGGAAGGACGGCCTTCGCGCTTGAAGAAGCCACCTAGGAATCGGCCGGCTGCATAAGTCTTCTCCTGATAATGAACAGTCAGCGGCAGAAAATCGACGCCCTGCAGTGGAGTCTTGGCAGCAGTAGCAGCAACGTGGACAACCACATCACCAACCTGAGCCAATACAGAACCACCTGCCTGACGGGCAACGCGCCCTGTCTCAAAACTTATTTCGCGGCCACCAACGGTCGCTTTGGTTGTTTTTACATCAAACATATTTTTAAATCCTTTTTATCAGGATTCATGTCTCTGTCTGTAGAACGTTCTGTGGAAACTGGAAAAGGGAGAGAAAAAAAGAAAGGCGACCCGCAATGGGCCGCCTTTCGGGAATTATTAGCGACGTAGGCCGAGTGTATCGATCAGACTACGATAACGGTTAAAGTCTTTGCCCTTCAGATATTTCAGAAGGTTGCGACGCTGACCAACCATTTTCAGCAGACCACGACGTGAATGGTGATCCTTATGGTTGTCTTTAAAGTGACCTGAGAGGCCATTAATGCGCTCGGTCAACAGTGCTACCTGCACTTCCGGTGAACCAGTATCACCTTCATGCGTAGCGAATTTTGTAATTACTTCGTTCTTTTCTTCCACAGACAGAGACATAAATCCTGCTTACCTCTTTTAATTAACTTACCTTTTTATAGGGCGGCGAACGATAGCGATAGTTCCCCTGCCATGCAAACCTTTTTACACACCTGATTTCAGCCCTTCAAAACGACCACCTGAGGGGCCATCAGCCCTACTGCTCAAACGATCAGGCTCTATGCCATTTCAAAACCTTAACGATTTGATCCCGGCAATATCGAAACCAAACTTATAGTGAAAGCGATACGGCAATCCCCACTTCCTCGATCTTTCGAGCCGTCGACTCCATCCACGCCTCATCAAGTTGACTTAAATGCACCGCCTCGGGCTGCAGGGACGGGCGGGCAAGGCCGTACAGCAACACGCCTCTGATCGGCACCTCTTCATCCTTCAGTTGTTTGATAAATCCCAGATAGGCATCCACTTCAACATCAGTTGGTTCAGCACCATGCCATGCAAACATACAGGTCTGGATCCATATCGGACAGAGACTAGCCGCAGCTTTGACCTGCTTGAACAGCAATTCAGGGGTTGCGGCCACACCATTAATGCGTTCGATACCTGCTTCAGTTGCTGAATCGACTTTTATCCAGACTTCACCATTGGCTTCGGCCATGGCTCTAAGCCCAGCCTGCACATGCAACTTATTCATATAAGATCCGTTGGTGATCAGGCGCAGCTTCACGTTTTTAGGCAGCTCAAACTGCCCCATGACGGAAACAATCAATTCAACAATCGCATCGAAATTTATGCAACTGGTCGGCTCACCATTTCCTGAGATGGCGACATCACAGAGTGTCCGGCAATTCTCCGGCACCCGCTCGACCATGAATGAACCATCAATCACATCGTTTAACATTGTCGCCAACTCATGCTTCAACTGCTCCAGATTGATCTCGGGAGCCGAGCCGCGCACCAGGCCGGGAACCTGACAGTAGGCGCAGTGCCAGTTGCAGGCATTGTTGGGATTAAGATTAATACCTACAGAAACACCACCGGCTCGCCGGGAGATGACAGGATATACATAGTCCATCCCCACCACGTCTCGATTATGATTTTGAACACTCAACATCTCTTCGGAAGTTCCACTCGACATCGGGCCACTCTAACCCGTCTCGATGCTATGTCATTGAAACCCACACAATCCAAGCACTTACCTGATCAGCGTAAATCGTATAAACTGGCGATTGTGCAGACAAAACTGAGAGAATTTAGAGGCGTGGGGTTTCATGAGTTCAGGCAGTAGAAAGATTCGTTTTGGAGCCCTTGTCCGGGAAACCTCTGTAAAGCAGAACGTTGTCAGCTATAACGATATCGTGCCTGAAGCAAGGCCGGATCAGCACGGCAACCTGGTTGTTCCAAGGCCTACCAGAATCAGACTTCGCCCCCTCGACATCTATCGCCTACTTCAACCCTATATCAGCGTCCGTTTCATCGAGCAGATGCGAGCTGTGCTGCCTCTGGCTGTCTATCTGCTTCTTTTTCAGATTCTTATTCTACATCAGAAGGTGAGTATCCCAGAAAGCATCATTATTGGCCTGTTTGCTGTCATGGTCGGCCTGATGCTCTTTATGGAGGGGTTAAAACGCGGACTTATGCCTTTTGGTGAGATAATCGGCAAAACACTTCCGGCAAAAGCTCCGTTGAAACTGGTATTGCTAATCGCGCTGCTGCTAGGGATCGGTGTAACTTTTGCCGAACCCGCCATCGGAGCCCTGAAAGCAGCAGGTTCGATCGTCATGGTTGAAAAGGCCCCCTATCTCTACACCATGCTAAACGACTGGAGCACCGCACTTGTTCTGGCTGTCGGCTCCGGTGTCGGCTTGGCAGCTGTGCTTGGAACACTGCGTCTGCTCTACGGCTGGAGCCTGAAACCGCTGATCTATCTCACACTGGTTCCACTGATCGGACTGACAGCTTATCTCTCCTCCGATCCTCAGCTCTCCATCATCCTGGGCTTGGCATGGGACTGCGGTGCAGTGACAACCGGCCCGGTCACTGTACCTCTGGTACTTGCACTCGGTATCGGTATCGCTTCCACAGCAGGTAAGGGGAAATCCCCTCTGGCAGGATTCGGCATTGTGACGCTCGCCTCCCTCTTTCCGATCATAGCAGTGATCCTACTTGCGCTGTTTATTAGCAGCGTTACCACGCCGGAGCAGATTATTGCTGCTGTACAAAGTGCTCAGTCTCTTATGGAGACATCAGGCGAAACGCCGTGGCTCGAAACCAGCCCCTGGCAGGAGACCTTCTCCGGTATCCGGGCCATTGTTCCACTAGTCGCATTTCTGGTGATTGTGCTCCATTACATTCTCAAAGAACGCCTTCGCAACAGAGGGACCATTATCTACGGTATTGTGCTCTGTGTACTCGGCATGATTATCTTCAACATCGGGCTGGAGCATGGGCTCTCACGTCTGGGGGAACAGTCTGGATCACTATTGCCTGCCTCATTTACAACAATGACCGATATTGCAACCTCTCCCTACTACAGCTGGGGCTTCGGCATCATTATTGTACTTCTTTTTGCCTGGTTCCTCGGATTCGGGGCTACGCTGGCTGAGCCGGCACTCAATGCCCTGGGAATTACGGTTCAGACGCTTACCAACGGCGCTTTTGAGAAGAGTATGCTTCTCTATGCCGTCTCCATCGGAGTTGGTTGCGGTATCGCGCTCGGCGTCGCAAAAATCATCTTTTCACTCTCACTCACCTGGATGGTCATCCCGGGTTACGGGCTTGCGCTGCTGCTTACCTGGCTCTCATCCGAGGAGTTCGTCAATGTGGCGTGGGACAGTGCCGGCGTAACCACCGGTCCGATTACCGTGCCGCTGGTTCTGGCCATGGGACTGGGGCTGGGTAACGCAGTGGAGGCAGTTGAAGGCTTTGGCATTCTGGCACTGGCATCTATCGGCCCTATCATCTCCGTGCTGGGTACAGGGCTTTGGGTACAGTGGAAGATCAAGCGTCACCACCAGCATGATAAACCTATAACTCAAACAGTAGAGGAGGCGACATGAGCGAGAGCCATATCACCGTCTTAACCGACGTTTCGCTTATCACCTGCGTTGTCCAGCGCGGCCTGGGCGACGAGATCGTAAAAGCAGCTCAGGAGGCCGGCGCACAGGGTGCAACCATTCACTACGGCAAGGGTAGTGGCATTCATGAACTTCTCGGTGTTCTAAGTGTAGCCATCGATGTTGAGAAGGAGGTTATCAATGTGGTGGTGGCCAACGATCAGGCAGACCGGATTTTTGAGCGTGTATATATTACAGGAAATTTGGATACCCCGGGCATGGGTATTATCTATATGACCAAGCTTGAGAAAGCTGCAACCCACATTGCACCGGAGATCCTGGAAAGGCTGTTAGGCCATGCCAGCTAAACAGAAACTGATTACCTGCATTGTTCCCGAGAACAATGCCGTAAAGGGGGCTGCGGCACTTCGTGAGAAATATGATCTGCAGACCATCAACCAGCACTTTGCCCGTGGCGTCGGAAAAAGCTCTCCCCTTATCAAGCGCGGTATCGGCGAAAAGACCGAGAAAGTGGTACTGAAGGTAGTCGTTGATGCCAAAATCGCAGATGAGGTGTTTGAGTTTCTCTTTGTTGAGGCAGATATTGATCGGCCACAAGGCGGCATGATTTTCATGAATGCACTTCGCTCAGCTAAACATGCCTGATTTAGACCTCTTCACCCTTGGTTGTATCGCCAATACGCTCCCAAACTGAATATAGCTGTATCGTCCTGTCGATTCCTTTCAGGGCATGTAGTGGCAACTGGTAGTGCGTCGGCTTCCGCTTCATTTTCATGAATGTATCTTCAGAAATAATAGTCTGATTTGGTTTGGCTATATTGGTCAGGCGGGCAGCAATATTCACCGCATCGCCGATACAGGTGTACTGCATCGCCTGACTTGATCCGATCGCACCCACGACTACATCCCCGGTATTGATACCTATACCAATTTCAATGACTTTTTCCTCTCTGGCTTTCCGATCCTTGTTAAACAGCTCAAGCGCACCATGCATATGGAATGCACACTTAACCGCCCGATCAGCCGGATGCTTCACATCGGTCAGGGCATCAAAAAGCACCATCACTTCGTCACCGATGAACTTGTCCACGGTTCCTCCATACTGGAAGACGATGCTAACGATCAGTTCAAAATACTCATTGAGCATATCCACCACATTCGTGGCTGAGGCATTGTGCGCCATATTGGTAAAGCCACGAATATCGGCAAAAAGGATCGTTACCTCCTTAATCTTACCTCCCCTCTTCTCCAGTTTAAGCTCACCACTACTGATCTTCTGCATAACACTGGGTGGTAAAAGCCGCTCAAGCTGCACTTTATCCCTGCTCTCCTGTTCAACAGATTGCAGCAGTTTGGTGTTGGCGATAATGGTTGCCACACGGGCGACAAGGCTTGTTATCAGTTGCAGGTCCTTGCGAGAAAAGACCATAGCCGACTTCTGGCTGTCCAGATGAATGACACCGAAAAACTGGTTGTCAAAAATAATCGGAGCACACATGACAGAGTGCAACCCCTGTACAATAACGGAAGCGGAATGCGAAAACCGTTCGTCATTACTGACATCAGCCACAAACAGCGCCGATTGGGTCTTGCGCACCTCCTCCAGAATTGATTCGGAGATCGACATATGTTCCTCAATCCCCGGCAACACCCTGATAGCCATCGGCATAAACTTGTCAGTCTTAGAATCAAGCAGAAGAATGGCGCATCGGTCGGCTGGAAAAATACCGAGCAGCTTGCCAGCAATATTTTCCAGAGTCTCACCCAGATCGCGTTGCAACCCGACATGCTGCAGCAGCTCGTTGCCCAACCGAAGTTTCTCGTAATCCTCGCGCCAATCCATACTATCAGTGATCAGGTGTGCAGGAGTAAAAGCGCTCTCCACGCCAACCTCGATACGGTCCTGAATAGCGCTTCCAGATATGGGAATACTGGCAATACGAACCATCTCAACCGGTGTCGACTCTGTGAGTTTTTCAATGAAGGAAAGTGTTGTCCTGCCAACCCGTACCTGATCACCATTGTTCAGAAGCTTTTCGCTAATGCGCACATCTTTTATGTATGAGCCGTTGCTGCTGTCCAGATCCTTAAACAGGTAGCCTTGATCAGTATGGACGACCTCTGCATGATGTCTGGAGATGTTGACATCCTGCAGAGAGATTTCATTTTCAAGACCCCGGCCAATCCTTGTACGCCCACCGAGTTCAACCTGCCTCTCCTCTTCCCTGTTATGAATGATCAGCTGCGCCATCTTCTACTCAGCCAAAGATAGATGAGATGTCACCACATTCATTATTCAGCACTCCCTGTTCTGTTTGGAAAAGAAGAGTATCTATCCATCATCACTGCTAAGGGAATCCCGCAAAAAGGGTAGGTCTGAATCCCTGGCCATCTAAAACCTTCTGAAATTCAATAGTTATGGAAATATTTATGCGTGGTTAGATGAGAAGGTTGCAACATCATGCATTGCCGAAGTAACTCTGGAGAGTTGCTCAGCAGTGATGACATATGGCGGCATGGTATAGATCAGTTTGCCAAATGGTCGCAACCAGACTCCCCGATCAATCAGCTGAGACTGGATCCGGGCAACATCGACAGTCTCTTTCATCTCGATGACGCCAATCGCACCTTTAACACGAACATCAGCCACTCCTTCTATCTCACGGCATAAAGCCAGCTCTCTCTCCAGCTGCTGCTCAATTTTCTGAACTCGCTGCTGCCACGGAGAATTGAGAAGAAGGTCAATACTTGCCGCTGCTACTGAACAGGCCAATGGATTGGCCATGAATGTCGGCCCGTGCACCAACACGCCGCCATCATTTTCATCCGCAGTATCCGCATGAACACCATCACTTACTTTAGAAGAACATAGTGTTGCAGCAAGCGTCATATAGCCGCCTGTCATCGCCTTACCGACACACATGATATCCGGTTCAATTCCGGCTTGTTCACAGGCAAACATGGTTCCGGTCCGGCCAAAGCCGGTGGCTATCTCATCGAGGATCAATAGCAGGTCATACTTATCACAAAGCGCTCGTACCCGGCGAAGAAATTCGGGGGCGTAGATGCGCATACCCCCCGCTCCCTGCACAATCGGCTCAAGAATCACGGCAGCCAGTTCATGATGGTGGGTTTTGATTCTTGACTTTAATGAAGCGAGTTGTAAATCATCCCATTCATCATCACTTCTGGCAGTTGGAGCATCGGCAAACAGCTGTTGGGCCAACATGCCTCTGAAAAGATGGTGCATGCCGGCATCAGGATCGCAGACACTCATCGCGCCAAATGTATCACCGTGATAACCGTGGCGAATAGTCAGGAGCCTCTGTTTCTCAGTCCGGCCTTGTGCCTGCCAGTACTGAATGGCCATTTTGATTGCAACTTCCACCGAAACGGAGCCGGAATCAGCCAGGAAAACATGCTCCATTGAGGCCGGAGCGATAGATAACAGTTTCTCAGCCACTCTTGCTGCTGGCTCATGGGTCAGGCCGCCAAACATCACATGTGACATCCTGGAAAGCTGTGAGTTAACGGCATGATTCAGTTCGGGCACATTGTAGCCGTGAATGGCACTCCACCATGAGGCCATACCATCAATCACCTGCCTGCCATCTTCAAAGGTAAGTGTGACTCCCTTTGCAGAACTCACAGGGTAGGCCGGTATTGGATTTTTCATTGATGCGTAAGGGTGCCAGAGATGCTTTCGTTCAAATTCCAGCCAGTCTGCTCCGCTCGGACTCCCCGATTCAGAGGGACTCATGCGGCAGGCTCTTTAAGAAGATCGAGTGTCATCCGCTCCAGCACCACCAGTTTACTCTCTACCGATGCGCCCTTAAGAAGTTTCTCAGCCTCAACCATTCGTTTCATCGCTAAAGAGAGTTCACTCCCCTTCCATCGCTTCGACTCCTGAGGCACGCGTCTGCGGGCATCACCAAACACGCGAGCCTTCTGCAGTGAATTACGTTCACGCTGCGACTCATACCAGCAATACATCAAAAGCTGGTTCATACGTGTGCCAAGCCAGCTTAACACCTGAACTTCAGAGACCTGCTGTTCATTCACCAGCCTTCTTAACAACCCCAATGCAGCAGAATCCTTTGATGCAACTGCATGGCAGAAGGCCTCGATATCCTCAGGACTCCGCTCACCAAGCAGGTCGCCGACGATTTCCATGCTGATTTTTTCACCCTTACCACCATCATAGAGCTTCAGTCGCTCAATCAACTGGCGCGCTGCGGCTCGCATGCCGTGCAGCCGTTCACCCATCATCTGAACTGCCTCATCAGATATGTTCAACTGATGATTACCAAGCTCTTCTGCAAGCCACTGTGCAAATGCGGCAGGGGTAGGAATATTGAACTCACACTGAACCAAACCAGACTCAGCCTGCATCTTCTTGTGTAGTGCTTTTTTCCAGGCAATGCCCGGTGCGCAGATAATAAGTCGGTTCTCTTCGCGGGCCTGTTCCACCATCTTCAGCAGATGATCTCCCTGTTTGGGCGTGGCACTCTCACCGTTACGAACCAGCGCATAACAGATCGAGGGGCCAAAGAGACCCTGATTGCGACTCTCGGTCTCCACTCTGGCCAACTCGGAGCTGTCGACTCTCAAACGGGTTGCATGGGCATCGCCACCCTGAAGCAACATTTCAGCAGCCTCGAAGAGGGCATCAAAGTCTTCACCGTAGAGGTAGTAGGCTGATGCACTACTCTCCAGCAATCTTCCCGGCGAACACTTCATGGCATCAGAAGCCTGAGCTTAACCGGCTCCAAGCCCGGGAAGCCCACTGCGATCTCAAATCACGCTGAATCCTGCTGCGCGAAGCCTCAGCACCGGGAGGCCCGCCGACCACAAATACATCTCCTGATTCGGATATCACTCCACTCTCCCAAAGCAGTTTGCCACTTCGGTAGACTCGAATATTGCCCGAAATGGTCAGGCGATACTGGTTGGCCACACCCGATGCATCATAGGCGCTTGGCACAAACCGCTCGGATACCTGCTCAAGACGGATGGCCGCATGTGCCTCTGCATCTTCAACTTCATCTGCTTCCACAAGCAGGTAGCCTTCTTCACCCCTGTTTGAAATGCGCCGCTTCAACTCCACCAACAGGCTCTTTGCCGTTTCGTTTGTGGCCTGCAGGGAGACCGTTTCTACATCGGCAGGAATCACACCTGCACCATCACCGTGACCCACCAGATGATATCCACACGAGGTCAGTGCCATAGCCAGCATCAGAGGGAGAGCAACGCTTCTAATCATAGCTATCACTCTGGACGAACCACGATATTTAACAACCTACCGGGAACAAGGATAACTTTTACAATCGCCATACCATCGAGCCATTTGGCGATGCTATCATTAGCCTGAGCAGCCACCATTGCGCCGTCCTGATCTACATCCTTAGGCACTGTGATCTCACCACGGCGTTTGCCCTGAACCTGGACTGCCAGTGTGATCTCATCCTGCACAAGAGCTGATTCGTCCACGACAGGCCACTCAGCGACGACAGCCATCTTCTCCATGCCAATACGTTCACCGATCTCGCAGGCAAAGTGAGGCACAAACGGCGCCAGCATGGCAGCCAGTGCTTCCAATCCCTCACGAACAACCGCAACACCTTTCTCACCCTTCGGCTCAAAAGCACTCAGTGCATTGGTCATCTCCATCATGGCAGCAATGGCAACATTAAAAGCAAAACCGTGTTCAAACGCGTGAGTTACACGCTGGATAGTTGAGTGAATGGTCAGGCGCACTGCTTTGAGTTCGTCTGCATCATCCTCACCGGCAGGTTTGATGCTGACACTATCAAGCAGGCGCCATGCACGTTTCAGAAAGCGGCTTGCACCATCTACACCGGCATCATGCCACTCCAGATCCTTCTCAGGTGGAGCCGCAAACAGGGTAAAGAGGCGTGCGGTATCAGCACCGTACTTCTCAATGATAGCTTCCGGATCAACCGTGTTGCCCTTCGATTTACTCATCTTGGCGCCATCTTTGAGCACCATGCCCTGCGTCAGCAGATTCTTGAACGGCTCATCACCACCCTCTTCCGAGCTAAACAGCCCTGCATCACGCATCAATTTATGATAGAAGCGGGCATAGAGCAGATGCAGCACAGCATGCTCAACACCACCGATATACTGATCCACAGGCGCCCACTGCTTCATCGCAGCAGCACTTACCATTGCATCATCAGAGTTGGTCGATGTATACCGGTTCATGTACCAGGATGACTCCATGAAGGTATCAAAGGTATCGGTCTCTCGTCTGGCGGCCTTGCCACATTTTGGACAATCAACATGCACAAACTCATCGCAATCAGTCAGTGGCGATGCGCCACCGGTTGGCTGCAGGTGTTCCGGCAGGATCACCGGCAGCTGATCTTCAGGTACGGTGACCGTACCGCAATCGTCGCAGTGAATAATCGGGATCGGAGAGCCCCAGTAGCGCTGGCGTGAAACCAGCCAGTCACGAAGTCTATATTGAACTCGCTCGCAGCCCTTGCCTTCATTTGCCAAGAATTCGGTGATGGCTGACTTCGCATCAATCGAGGCCACACCATCAAACTGGGCAGAGTTCACCAACACACCGGGCTCAACAAACGCTGCTTCCTGAACGTCCCAATCCGAATCCACAGGTTTAATCACCTGCTTGATCTGGATTCCATACTTATGGGCAAACTCATGATCACGCTCATCATGGGCCGGTACACTCATTACGGCCCCTGTGCCGTAACTCATCAATACAAAGTTGGCGACCCAGACCGGAACCGTTTCACCACTGATTGGATGTTTAGCTCTGAAGCCAGTATCCATTCCCTTCTTCTCCATCAAGGCCACATCGGCCTCTTTGGTGGATATCTTGGAGCACTCCTCCAAAAACTTCGCCAGTTCAGGATTCGATTCCGCCGCCCGTCTGGCCAGCGGATGAGCGGCAGCCACAGCCATGTAGGTGACACCCATCAGGGTATCAGGGCGCGTGGTGAAGATGTCTAATACCTCATCGCTTCCTTCGACTCCGAAAGATACCTCGGCCCCGGTGGAGCGCCCAATCCAGTTACGCTGCATGCCAACCACTTTTTCAGGCCAGCCCTTCAAGCTATCCAGATCGTTGAGAAGCTCTTCGGCATAATCGGTAATCTTGATGAACCACTGGGCAAGATTCTTACGCTCAACCGGCGTATCACAACGCCAGCATGCGCCCTCTACCACCTGTTCATTGGCAAGCACGGTATGGCAAGGCTGGCACCAGTTCACTTCCGCCTCTTTACGGTAGGCCAGCTCCTTCTCAACCAGCTTGGTGAACATCCACTGCTCCCAGCGGTAATATTCAGGTTGGCAGGTAGCAAACTCGCGACTCCAGTCGTAAGAGAGCCCAAGACGTTTAAGCTGAACCCGCATCTGATCGATGTTGTGATAGGTCCACTCAGCTGGCGGACGCTTGTGTTTGATCGCTGCATTCTCGGCAGGAAGTCCAAACGCATCCCAGCCAATTGGATGGAGCACATTAAATCCCTGCATCCGTTTGTAACGGGCTACAGCATCACCAAGACAGTAGTTACGCACATGGCCCATGTGCAGATTGCCAGATGGATAAGGGAACATCTCCAGGCAGTAGTAGGACTCCCGGCTGTCGGATGGGTCTTCTGAAGCGAGATCAATGCCTGCTTCATTCCATTTTTCCTGCCACTTTTTCTCTATTTCCTGCGGTTCGTAACGATCTGACACCTGTGATCACTCCTGGAAAAAACTGAACTTCGAATGATGAGGGTGATTGCTCCGAATGAAAAGAGGAAACCCAGTCTCAGACTCCATGAGATATATTAACCAATATTTTTGATCTCACCAAATGACTGCTTTCGGCCAAAAGCGGTCATTCAAATTGCGGCGGACTAAAACTCTTTTGGAGCATCTGTTGCGGCTAAAAGCGACTGTTTTTACTGCCTTTTTTTGACAATATCGCCTGAACATTCAAGCATAGGCTTCTTTCGTATCTAAGCGGCTGTTTTTTATGGCCATTTACGAAGCAACAGGAGAGATGATTGCATCAGGATTTTGCCAGCAGCGTTGTTAAGGAGACTCCTCGCCCTTCAGTGTCGAAGCGTCAGTCTTCCCCAAGACGCCCTCTTTCGGTCAAACCGGTTATGCTGGGCGTAGCCGGGTTTGTGGCCGGCACCTTTATGCTGACACTGCTACTGGTGGGCAATCAGGTTGATGCCAGCGTGCAGGTCATTCAGGAAGAGTGGCTTGAGGTCAACACGGTTGAGCCTCTTCAGCAACCCAACAGTAGAAAAATTGTTCTTCAACCGGGAGATGCTGCAGCTTCTGTTTTAGGGAAGCTCGGGTTTCCATTTTCAGAAGTAATTCACATGAGCCGCGCATCAAAAGGCACCTATTCGCTGAAGAACGTGCGTGCCGGGCAGACATTTTCCCGAGAGGATGAGGAATCCAAGACCCATGTCTATTATGATGTGGATACAATGCAGCGACTGCATCTTTATACCGCCGAGGATGGGGTATGGAAGGCGGAATTGCAGCCCAGAGCTGTAAATATGCGCCGGGTACGTGCATCGGGTGTGATTAAAGACTCACTGTTTGCCGCTGCTGTTGAAGCAGGCATTGATGAACGCACGACAATGAATCTGATCGATATTTTCGGATGGGATGTCGATTTCGCCAGAGATCTGCGGGAAGGTGATCGCTTTTCGGTGCTTTATGAAGAACATTTTGATGATCGGGGAAGAATGCGCAGAAGCAAGATTCTGGCAGCCGAGTTTGTTAACCGGGGCGAGAGCTACAAAGCAATCCGCTATGATCTGGCCAGCGGCAACACCGAATATTTTACGCCTAAAGGCCAAAGCATGCGTAAGACCTATCTGAAATCACCTGTAAAATTTTCCAGAATCTCTTCAAGATTTTCTACCAGCAGAAAACATCCTGTGCTCGGCTATACCCGTGCCCATCGCGGCGTGGATTACGCAGCATCCAGTGGAACTCCGATCCGTGCGATTGGTGACGGCCGGGTGGCATACTCCCGGTGGAAAGGTGGTTATGGCCGCTTTGTTGAAATACGCCATAACAATTCAGCACACTCAACCGCCTATGCACATCTACGCAGCTATGGTCGTGGCATCAAACAGGGTAAACGGGTGAAGCAGGGTCAGATTATCGGCTATGTCGGTATGAGTGGCCTGGCAACAGGGCCGCATCTCCATTTTGAATTCCGGGTTCGAGGCAGGGCCGTCAACCCGTTGGCTGTAAAACATTCATCTGCAAAGCCTGTTCCAAAAAAAGAGCTGGCACAGTTCAGGGAAGTCGCATCGAACATGCTTGGCCGACTATCAGAACCACTGCTCGCACGGGTTTGGGAGTGAACAGCTCCATCTTTCCTTGCTCAGAATTTGATCCCATATCATGCTTGATGATTCAAAAAACACGGATGGTTTAATTCATGACATCGAACAGAGAGGCGTGGCTGGATAAAGCACGCAAGGTTTTAAATATCGAGATAGATGCGCTCACGCTACAGAGAGACTCGCTCGGAGATGCCTTTACTGAAGCTGTTGCAGCTATTCTTAAGTTAGAGGGACGGCTGGTGGTTGTCGGCATGGGTAAGTCCGGCATTATTGCCAGAAAGATTGCGGCCACATTTGCCTCTACCGGAACACCTGCATTCTTTGTTCATGCTGCAGAAGCCCAACATGGTGATCTCGGCATGATTACCCGAAACGATGCCGTGATTGCTCTCTCTCACAGTGGCGAGACCGATGAGGTCCGTGGACTTCTGCCCACTATCAAACGTTTGGGCGCAACCCTGATTGCGATTACAGGCAAGACCGATTCAACACTTGGCCGCTATGCAGATATCGTGCTTGAAGTGCCTGTTACGCTGGAGGCTTGCCCGATGAACCTTGCCCCGACGGCGTCAACAACCGCAGCGCTCGCTTTGGGCGATGCTTTGGCCGTGGTGGTGCTTAAGCAGCGCGGTTTCAGAGAGGAAGATTTTGCCCGCGTGCACCCGGCAGGAAGTCTGGGGCGTAAGCTGATGCGGGTGGCTGATGTGATGCATACAGGTGACGAACTGCCTCTGGTTCCTCTATCTGCTTCACTGCGCGAATCCATTGTATCCATGAGCAGACACAGGCTTGGCATTACCGGAATTTGCGAGGATGGGAAGCTTATGGGCTGCCTCTCAGATGGCGACCTGAGAAGAGTGATGGAATCGGGCCATGTTGATCTGGATGCAAGTGTCAGCTCGCTGATGCATCCGTCACCACGCACCATTGAGGCTGACCACCTGGCCAGTGAAGCGGTACGCGTAATGGAGGAGCATAAAGTGACGGTACTTTTTATTACGGACGCTTCTTCTGTGCCGACAGGCGTGGTTCATATGCATGATCTGTTGAAGGCGGGTGTGGCATGAATCATTCATATGAGACTTTCCCGCTACAGAAGGCCAAACATATTAAAATGCTCATTCTTGATGTTGATGGCGTGATGACTGAAGGCAAAGTGGAGATGAATCACAATGGTGAGGAGTCAAAGGCATTTAATGTGCGTGACGGTCATGGCATCAAGATGCTACAGCGTGCAGGGATTCAAGTGGCAATCCTGACAGGCCGAACCTCCCGTGCAGTTGAACACAGGGCGCGGGATCTGGGCATTGATCATGTTGTTCAGGGATCGTTAAGGAAAGCCGATGGGATAAATCAGCTCTGTGAAGAGGCGGGAATTGATGCCGGCCAGTGTGCTTACATGGGCGATGATGTGGTTGATCTGCCAGCGATGGCAGCCTGCGCGCTTACGATGGCGCCATCCGATGCCAATCGAGGTGTCTTAAAACGCGTTGACTGGGTTTCCGCATATGCAGGCGGACGAGGAGCTGTCAGGCAGGCAGCTGAGGGGTTAATTCTGGCTAATGGCTACTGGCAGAAAGTGCTTACAGAGGCTTATGGCTTAACGCCTGAAGATTGTGGCTGGCCAAATACCTGAATCAAATGAATTTGAACCATGATGCAGGATAGACACTTAAGAGTCGTAAAATGGAGCTCTCTGGGTGTTTCGATTGGCAGTCTTCTTTTAGCAGCCGGCCTTCTATGGATGAACTCCAAAGTTGCTGTTTCAGAAAAGCCTGCCCAGGCCAGCGTCGAGAGTGTTAAACAACCTGAGACTCAGGTTGAAAAGCCTTTGATTGTCGAACGTAAAGGTGATCAAATTATCTGGCGTTTACAGGCAGAAGAGGCAAAACAGCAGGGTCAGGGCATGCATCTGATAGAGCCTCGACTTGAGCTTTTTACCGAAATCGGTGAGGTCATCCTAATTGATGGGAGTGAAGCGTGGTTTGAGCCAACCAGAAAGAACATTCACTTTAAAGGCTCAGTTAAGGCTAAATATCGAGACTGGATACTGCTGTGTGATGAGTTTCGTTATGATGGCGGTCTGGATGAATTGGTGGTGCCTGGCAGTTTCAGAGTAAGCAACCCGGATGTAAAACTGCGAGGAAGAGGCTTGCATGTAGACCGTAAGACACAGAGCCTAAGGGTTGCACACGATGTCTGGGTTGAAGATGCTACTCCACGAGAACTTGGAGGCCGGAGATGATCAGGTGGTTATGGATGATCGGTTTTCTGTTGGCAGGAGCCTCTCTGGTTGAGGCCGGACCATTGCGGATAACGTCAGAATCTCTTTCGGTTGATAACGCAAAAAACAGGGCTGAGTTCTCGAGCACAGTTCGTTTGACCAAGGATGACTTTGAGTTGAAATGTGATCGTCTGGTTACTTTTTACAAGCAGCAGGCTGGAGGGGAACTTGAGCAGGCAGAGGCCTATGGTAATGTTTCCATGCAGCAGGGAGAGAAGCACGGATCTTCCAACGAAGCTATTTACAAACAGTTCGAAGGGATTTTGATTTTGATTGGAGACGCAAAAGTGGAGGATCCCGAAGGCACAATTGAAGGCGAAAAGATTGTGCACAACCTTCGCACGACAGCAACCAGAATTCAGCAAGGGGATTCAGGAGAGAGAGTTCATCTCACCTTTGAAACTGAAGATGATGAAGAGACTGCAGCCCCAGTCGGGAAACAGCTGCCATGAGCACGGTGCATCATCTATCTGCCAAAGATATAACCAAGAGTTATCGTAAAAAAACGGTCGTTCGCTCTGTCAGTCTGGATGTCTACTCCGGTGAATGCGTGGGACTTCTTGGCCCTAACGGTGCGGGAAAAACTACCAGCTTCTATATGGTCTGTGGTTTGATTCAGGCTGAGAAGGGAGAGATAACGCTGGATGGGGAGACTATTACTGATCTTCCTATGCACATGCGTGCCAGACAAGGAATTGGCTACCTGCCTCAGGAGGCAAGCATCTTCCGTAAATTAACGGTTCGCGAAAACCTTCTATCTATTTTTGAAACACTGGATTTGCCGGATGCTCAGGTTGAAGAGGAGATGGAAGAGTTGCTGATTGACCTGGGTGTCGAAGGCGTTCAGCACCAGAAGGCTTATACACTATCGGGAGGACAGCGCCGCCGTACCGAGATCGCACGAGCGCTGGTGACCAAACCACGATTCCTGTTGCTTGATGAACCCTTTGCAGGCGTCGACCCTATCGCGGTCGAGGATATCCAGGCCATTATTGCAGACTTGCGGAGCAAGGGAATCGGCATCCTGATTACTGATCATAATGTTCGAGACACCCTGAGCATCTGTGACAGAGCCTACCTGATGAGTGCAGGAGAAATTCTGGTTCAGGGAACAACTGATGAGATTATCAGCCACCCTGATGCCCGGCGCCTCTATCTCGGCGAGAGCTTTTCCATGTGATAGCCCTCACTGCAGCGAGTGCTATAGTTAGAGATGTTTGCAAAGCTGAAGCAGGAGGAAATAGTGAGACAGCAACAGGTAAAAACTAAGTGAAACAGGTAGTGGTTGCGATGACAGGCGCATCGGGTGCTGCCTACGGATTACGTCTGATCCAGCGACTTGCTGCCGCCGGAGTAAAACAGCACCTGCTCTTCTCGGATGCCGCACGGGTTGTACTGAAACAGGAGGTAGGATTAATCCTGCCCGAAAAGACGGAAGATGTTGCTGCAGCTATCGCATCGCATCTTCATATCTCCGATGAGCTTCTGAATCATTATCATCAATCAGACTGGTTTTCACCAACAGCATCGGGTTCAGCCGGCATTCGCCATATGGTGGTCATTCCATGCTCTATGGGTTCGCTGGCACGCATTGCCGGTGGAGTTTCTGACAATCTTCTGGAGCGAGCTGCTGATGTGATGCTTAAGGAACGAGGTCGACTGATTCTGGTACCTCGCGAAACACCTCTCTCCAGTATTCATCTGGAACATATGCTTAAGCTATCACGCATGGGTGTGGATATAATTCCTGCCATGCCGGGGTTTTATCACCGGCCAGAATCAGTGGATGAACTGGTCAACTTTATTGTTGATCGGGTTATGGACCATCTAAATATTGACGATGGAGGGGCCCAACGATGGGGCGACTGATCATTGCAGCATTAGTCTCGATTACCATGTCGGGCTGTGCCGTAGTGGGGGCTATTGGCGGCTCGGCTGTCGAGGGGCTGGCCTACCTTATGGGTGGAGAAGATGCGAGTTTTCCGATCTCCATGCGGGCCACACTTGTCGCGGTGCAGAAGGGGCTGAAACAAGCCGATTTGCATGCGAGTGTGCTTGAACCGGTAGAGCACGGCTACCTGATTGTATTTGGTAATGAGAACCTCGATGGAAAGGTGACGCTTAAGAAGCAGACAAAAAGTTTGATTACCATCTCCGTTAAAGTAAGAAGCGGTGTTGCTCGGGAAGAGTCGGTAGAACAGGCTCTGGTAGACACCATTCGCAAAAAGAGCGAAGCGGTTAAGCGTTATGAACATTTTGATTTTGGCCCTTACAGAAACATAAGAGAGAAGCCGGAATCTCTTGCCAAGAAGGTTGGCTGGTATCTGCCTGGCACATCCCTTGAAGTGAAGTCTCTAAAAGATTCCAAATGGCTACGCATTAAAATGCCATCGGGCAAAACAGGTTATCTCAAAGGGAGTGTTGCCGCATTTGCACACAAATGAGATAGTTAGTCTGTAACGGAGGCGGAAGATGTCTGTGAATAACGAAATATTGGATGATATCGCTGAGAAGATCGCAGGTAGCCTGCGTATGCTTGGCGGTGCAAAACAGGAAGCGGAAACTCAGGTGCGCAGCATTGTTGAAGGGGCGCTGGAGCACTTTGATGTTGTCACCCATGAACGCATGCAGGTTCAGGAAGCGATGCTGAACAGAGCGCGTGAAGAGCTTGCTACACTGGATGCGCGAGTCAAAGAGCTGGAAGAGAAGCTGAAAAATCACAAATAAGTAGATTCAGTTTTGTTAGCTCGTTTGGCCTCAGCCGCATTACGCGGGCTTGATGCTGAGCCTGTCGATGTAGAGGTAGACCTTTCAAGAGGCCTGCCATCGTGGTCTATGGTCGGTCTGGCCGAGGCTGCGGTACGTGAATCCCGTGATCGCGTCCGGGCAGCCCTTCTAAACTCCAACTTTGAATTTCCGCTCCGCCACATCACCGTCAACCTCTCTCCTGCCGATATCCGTAAAGATGGCTCCTACTTTGATCTCCCTGTTGCCGTAGGACTACTGATCGCATCCGGGCAGGTTGATCCCAACAGGGGAAAATCAGGTGAACACCCCCCATTCATGATTGGCGAACTGGCACTTGATGGTAGGCTCAACCCGACATCCGGCGCACTTCCCCTGGCTCTGTTTGCCAGAGCCCAGGGTTTCAAATCCATTATTCTTCCCGAAGCAAATGCCGATGAAGCGGCAGTGGTAGATGGCATCGAAGTGCTCCCTGCCAAAAATCTTCTGGCTGTTGCCCGCCATCTCGCAGGGCGCGAACAGTTAGTCCGACACGAAGAGGCTAAGCTGTCCGATAGTGATGCCTCAAATATTATTCCCGACATGTCAGATGTTCGCGGGCAGCAGCAGGCCCGTCGTGCCCTGGAAATCGCGGCGGCGGGTTCTCATCACCTTCTGTTCAGTGGTCCGCCAGGTGTTGGTAAGAGCATGCTGGCCCAGCGTCTCCCTGGAATTCTACCTCTGCTTACCAGCCAACAGAAACTTGAAGTGGCTCGCATCTACAGCATTTCTGGCGAACGGGATCGTGCCCCGCTTTCGGCAACACCCCCCTATCGTGCACCGCATCACTCTGCATCCGATGTTGCCATGATTGGTGGCGGTAGCATCCCCAAACCGGGCGAGGTAAGTAAAGCGCACCATGGAACACTCTTTCTTGATGAGCTTCCCGAATATCGAAGGCAGGTGCTGGAGGTGCTCAGACAACCGCTGGAGAATGGCCATGTCTGCATCGCCCGTGCAGCCGATACGCTCGTGTTTCCTGCACAGTTTCAACTTGTAGCTGCCATGAACCCTTGCCCGTGTGGCTATCTCGGCCATCCAACCCGTAACTGTCGGTGCAGTGGTATGCAGGTTCGCCGTTATCGCACCCGCATATCAGGGCCTCTGCTGGACCGGTTTGATCTTCGAGTACATGTCCCGCCGGTGGATAAAGAGGAGTTGATGGGCATGGCGACAGGTGAACCGTCCAGCAGAGTTGCCACACGGGTAAGTGAAGCCCGACAGCGCCAGTATGCCCGGCAGGGGGATGGCGTGGTTAATGCCCGGCTTACCCCTTCACAGCTTGAGACATTCGCTAAGCCTGATGCTGAGGGCGCCAAGCTGCTTGATGCGGCAATGTCCCGCTTCAGCCTCTCTGCTCGCAGTTACCACCGGATTCTTAAAGTGGCTCGTACCATTGCGGACATTGAGGGTGAAACAAATGTCTCCGGCAATCATGTGGCAGAAGCGCTGCAGTATCGTGGTGAAGAAGATGAGGGGTGATTACAGCATGCGAATGTCCGCTTTTGGCCGAAAGCGGACGTTCAAGTGCTGGCATGGAACGCATAAGAGTGCTGGTTAAAAACAGATAGTAGCCACTCAACTTGCCGGAACAGACGTGTTACGTATGATTTCGCGCTTATGGATATCGTAACGCAAGGATTGGCAGGGGCTGTATTAGCTCAATCGTTCTCGAAAAAGAGCGAGACGAGAACTGCTATGGTGGTTGGATTCATGGCTGGCCTGCTTGCCGATATTGATGCGATCTTCACCCAGTCCAACGCCGATCCTCTGTTTCAACTTGAGTTTCACCGCCACTTTACCCACTCAATATTCTTTGTTCCGATAGGTGGACTGATTGCTGCCTTGATTCTCTGGCCTCTTGCGAAAAAATACCTGCCATTTAAGCGAATTCTTCTTTTTTCTACAGCCGGATACGCGACCAGCGGAATCATTGACACATGCACCAGCTACGGCACTTACCTGCTCTGGCCACTGTCGGATGAGCGCATCTCCTGGAACATCATCTCCATTCTTGATCCTGTTTTCTCTTTTGCACTGATTCTCGCGATTGCCTATGCGGCAGTGAAAAGGATGCCTCAGCATGCGATGGCGGGCGTTTGCGTTGCGATTGTCTATCTCTGTTTTGGTTTCTATCAGCATGAACGAGCTGAGACGATGGCGATGGCACTGGTTGAAGAGCGCGGGCATTGGGTGGAGCGAATTGAGATCAAGCCAACAATGGGAAATCTGGTGCTTTGGCGCTCGATTTATGAGGCGGATGGTTATTTCCATGTCGATGCATTCAGGCCAGCCATGATGTCAGGTGCCCGCACCTATCAGGGTAAAAGCATTAAACGGTTTGAATCTTCTGATCTGCCGGAACTGAATCCGGATTCGGTGATGGCTGGTGATATCAAGCGATTCGACTACTTTTCCGATGGCTATATAGCCTTATCGGGGAATGTTCTGGGCGATATCCGCTACTCCATGGTGCCGACATCGACCAAACCGATCTGGGGTATCGAACTGGATATGGCTGCTCAGGAACAGCACACCCCTTTTAATCAGTATCACGATACCAGTGAGTTGAGTCGTCAACTGTTTATGGCGATGGTGATAGGTGATGAGATCCAAGCCGCCTCTTCAAAAGAGGGAGAGATTAGAGATGTTTCATATCTAAAGCCTGACAAGAGTAAAAACGCAGCTTCTTTGTAGCACTATTACAAAGCGATCATTCAATTAATCATCAACAATCGGTTTTTTGTCGTTTTTCATTTTTGCCAATAGAATGCCCACCTCATAAAGCAACATCATCGGCAGAGCCAGAAGTGTCTGTGAGATAATATCCGGCGGAGTCAGAATCGCCGCAAAGATAAAGGCCCAGATAATCACATAGCGGCGCTTGTCAGCAAGGGTGGCGACCTGAACCAGATCAAGGCGCACGAGAATCATCACGATGATCGGTATCTGAAAACTGAGGCCAAATGCAAACAGCAGTTTTAGCACCAGTGTCAGATACTCTTTTACTGCCGGCATGGCCTGAATGGTGTCGGTGGAGAAACCGAGGAAAAACTCGAATATCAGCGGGAAAACAACGTAAAAGGCAAATGCGCCGCCGGTAAACAATAGCCCGATACTGGCGATGAAATAGCCGGAAAAGGCATGACGCTCATGCTGATAGAGGCCCGGTGCAACAAACACCCAGACCTGATAAAAAGTGATCGGTGCAGTAACAAAAATACTCAAAACCAGTGCAATTTTCAGATAGGTAAAGAAAACATCGGGTGCATTGAGAAAGATAAGCGGTGTGCCGGGTGGCAGTGCATCCCTAAGTGGCATGGAGATAAAATTAAACACCACATCTGAAAAGTTCATCAACACGGCCACGCCTATCAGATAGGCAACTGCTGCAATTTTCAGGCGTTTTCTGAGCTCACGAAGATGAGACAAAAGCGAGTGTTGGACAGGCGTTTCAGCAGGCTGGTTCATGAGAGTGTTGTACTACTCACTTTTTATAGCGTGATCACTGATTGTATGATCTTTTTTCTTACGTGATCTCTTTGCAGCGGTCTCATCCGGCATCGTACTTATGCCCCCGGAGACTGCATCTTTAACCTCACTGACCTCGTTGCGAAGCCCTTCTGTCTCCTGATGCAACTGATCTTTAACATCACCTATCCATCTACGGGCATGGCGGATCGTGCTGCCTACCTGTGAAACAAGTTCAGGCATTCGCTCTGGCCCCAATACCAGAAAGGCGACGATGCCGATCAGAATCAGCTCAAGCAGTCCGATATCAGGCATGCTCGGGAAGCCTCAAGATGTTATCCATTAAAAGGTCAGGATGCCTTGCTATCGTCCTTGGAGGCAGACTCTTTCCCATCTTCCTGGGCATCCTCTTTTTCCGACTCATCCGAGATATTCTTGCGGAAACTCTTAATGCCCTTGGCAAGGCCGCTCCCAATCTCAGGCAGCTTGCGTGCACCGAAAAGCACCAGCACAATCACCAGTATAAGAATTAGTTCGGTTGTACCCAGTCCCATAATCTTCCTCCAAACAGTTCGCCGCTTTATTCAGACCAACTCAAAATCAATATTCGCGGCAAGCTTAACCCGTATGGGTTATAAAGATAAGCGTTACAAAATAAAACTCTGTCACGCCATCGTCAGGGGTGGAAGCGGGCAATCCAGACCATCGGCTATCACCCGCAGCAACTCGCCCTCTTTTACAAAGACCACACCGTTACTGACCACACAGTGCAGTGCTGCTTTCAATACCATCTCTTTCAAAGTCGGAGCAGCCATGTTCAACTGGATCAACGCCTGATCAAAATGTGAAAAGCGACTCTCGCTTGGCTCCAGCATCGTATGTTCTCCCTCTGCCAGCATCGACATCGCCTCGACAAAGGGGGCTTCCCCCTCCTCGCCGTGACCGGTTCTGGCCAGAATCGTTAACAGCACCAGACAGTGCGGTAGCAACGGCGTCATATGATGATACTTCACCTCGATAGCTGCACTCTTGCCAAACTCACCATTCAGACGTCTGATTACCATTCGATAGATTGAAAATTCAAACAGGCTTACCTGATGGTCAGCCTTAATCAGGGCGCCAACCGACTTATTAAACAGCCTGTACTGGGAAAGTGACATCTCCTTCAGGGCAGGCATCACCATCTCTGCCAACGGAAGCCGCAATTCAGGAGAGAGGGAGCTTATATCCTGAAGAATATCAAGTGTTTCACGAAACACATTCGGGTCAGCAGTCTGTTCAAGAACATCCAACTGAATCTTTCTCTGTTTGGCATTTGGATCCAGTAGCAGCGCATAAACCGCCGCGCGGGCTGTATAGGGGTCATGGGCAAAGTCGCGAACCCTTGCAGGCATTTTTTTCAGAATCATTCTCGCTTCCTGAAGTGACTCAGGACCGGGATTCCCCACCATGGCCATAACGGCATCCGAATTAACCTGCGAAAGAGCCACCTGGTTTCCGGATGAGACCATAAAATCAACAGCTGCCTGAGCCTGATTGGCAAATGAACGGGTCTTGGTATCCACCTTGTCAAATCGACCTTTAAACCTTGGATCAATTCGTCGGATTCGATCCTCCAGCGGCGGGTGAGTCGCCCACCAGTCACTGCTGTACCAGGATCTGATTGCATTACCAAAAAAGAAGTGGCTTGCCTGTCCGGCCGATTGATGATTAACGGTTGAGCCCTGCTTGTATCCACCAATCACCTTCAGTGCATTGGCGATCCCTTCAGGGTTTCGCGTAAACTGAACCGCTGCAGCATCAGCCAGATACTCCCGCTGACGGGATACGGCTCTTTTGATCATATCGGCAATCACCAGTCCGACAGTACCAACAATAAAGAGTAACAGTCCGATAACAATGATTGCCGGATGTGATCCTCTGTCCCTCGAATAGCGGGAGCTTCGCTTCATGGTCATCAAGCCGATCCCTGTGTCTGAAACCAGCGTGATGCCGTAGAGAAGGCCCATCATGCGCATTTTCATGGCTGAATCACCATTAAAAATATGGCTGAACTCGTGGGCAATCACACCCTGCAGCTCATCACGACTCAAAAGTTCCACGGCCCCACGGGTAACACCAATCACCGTATCTGATGGCGTGAAACCGGCTGCAAAGGCATTGATGCCCGACTGTTCCAGAATAAAGACCGGCGGAACGGGAAGGCCCGATGCAATAGCCATCTCCTCGACCACATTCAACAGTCTGCGATCAAGTGCTCCTTTTGCAGCTGGAGGAAGTCTGTTGCCACCCAGCATCTGGGCTACTGCTGTGCCACCTCCCTGTGAAAGGGTATGGATCCGGTAGGCACTGCCACCGAGTATCACCAGCAGTGTTCCTGCCGATATCCATAAAAAGAGCTCAAGGCTCCATAGTTGATTGGATGAAAATCCAGCCTGATCAACAAAGAGCTGACCAACCATAACGCCGACAACAACTGCGCCATAAACAGCTACAGTAATCAGGGCAATCGCAAGAATAAACAGGACCACCAGAACAGCCGTGTTTCTACGCGCCTTCTCCTGATAACCGAAAAAATTCATCACTGGATTTTACTGGCGTAACAGTTTAAAAACTGACGTTAACCCTCTCTTTCACTTCAGGGTTTTTCACCTCAAACAGTGCAGCTTCTTTGAAACCCATCATTCCGGTAAACATCGTGTCAGGGAATGTTTCCCGCTGCGTGTTATAAACCATCACTTCATCATTATAGGCCTGACGTGCAAAGCCGACCCTGTTTTCAGTCGAGGCCAGCTCTTCGGAGAGCTGTGCAATGGTTTGGTCAGCCTTTAACTCCGGATAGGCCTCATTGAGCGCATTAAAATTCAGCAGTGCGCCGCCAAGTGTAGCCTCAGCCCCCATTAGCGCCTTTACTGCTCCGGCATTGTCCGGGCTTGCACTGGCCTGCTTCATGGCACTAAGTGCCTGATTTCTTGCTGCGATGACATTCTCAAGAGTCTCTTTCTCATGTTTCAGGTAACCCTTTGCTGTTTCAACCAGATTTGGAATCAGGTCATAACGACGGCGCAACTGCACATCAATCTGCGCAAATGCATTTTTAAACCGGTTTTTCAGCTTCACCAGCCTGTTATAGATAATAACGATATAGAGAATCAGAAAAATAATGACACCGAGTACAACCATAAGTGCAGTCATAAGCCTACCTCCTCAACAGATTCAACATTCACACGATAAAGCAACAATCCCCCGGCTGCAAACAGCAAAACAATAACCAGAATAGATAGCCTGACACTTCCAGATAGCATGCTGGCAGCTCCCATTAACAGCGGCCCCAGTACTGCAGCAAACTTACCAAGCATATTGTAGAAACCAAAAAACTCAGCCGACTGTTCTACCGGTATCAGCCTTGCATAGAGGGAACGGGAGAGCGCCTGTATCCCGCCCATCACCAGACCAACGGCTGCTGCCAACAGATAAAAGTCACTGCTGTTCTGCATGCCAACACTCCAGATGCAGATGCCAATATAGATCACTATGCAGGCCATAATACTCGCTTTTGCACTCCAAATCTCAGCAATACGCCCCCACGCCAGGGCTGCCGGAAAAGCAACAAACTGAGTCAGAAGCAGTGATTTGATAAGCACATCCGATCTAAATCCAAGCGAGAGTCCGTAATCAACCGCCATCCGGATAATGGTTCCCACACCATCAATGTAGAGAAAATAGGCTGCAAGAAAGAGAAATACCATCCTAAGCCGGCGAATATGCCGGAACGTGCCGACAAACTGTCTCCAGCCGGCAGCAATACTTCTCCCCCACAAAACTTTCTCTGCCTCGCCCCTTTCGTGGACAGACAAAACCAGAGGTAGCGTGAACAGGCTCCACCAGAGCGCAACAAGAAGAAAAGAGAGCCGGACAGCCTCACGGCTATCCGTAAAACCAAACCACTCAGGATTGATGGTCATGACAACACATACCGCAAACATCAGGCCGCCACCGATATAACCGACTGCATAACCAAGCGATGAGACGCGATCCATACTCTTCTCTTCTGCCACATCAACAATCAGTGCATCGTAGAATACATTGCTGCCGGCAAAACCGATGGCACCGAATATATAGAGCATCACGGCTATCATCCAAGCCCCCTGCTCGACCAGAAAGAGTGCGGCCGTCATCAATACACCCAGTATGGTAAAGGCTAGAAGCATCCGTTTTTTCAGGCTTCCCTGATCTGCAATGGCTCCAAGGATCGGAGCCATGACGGCTACAAAAAGGCCAGCCACAGCATTGGCCACGCCAAGCCAGAAAGTGCTCTCGTTAACGCTCATGCCGGAAGCCCAGAACTGTTTAAAAAAGATAGGAAAAAACCCGGCCATAACCGTGGTTGAGTAGGCTGAATTGGCCCAATCATACATCGCCCATGCATAGATGGCCTTTCTGTCTGGATGCCCCATCCGCATAAGTTAGAGGATAACAGCTCTGATTTCGAGAAAGTGGATTTTGGGAACAGCCGTAATATTCAGATTGAGACTCCCGTGTAGCAATCACACCAACAGGCTTGCCCTGCCTGTTGAGTGCGGCAACATGCAGGCATGAACTTCAAAAGTGTGGCACGAATTTCAGGACCACTGGCTGCCATATGCATACTGGCCGGCATTGATATCAGTGGGCATCCGCATGCCTCGGCCATGCTGGCAGTGGCCACATGGATGGCGATCTGGTGGATCAGCGAATGTGTACCGCTGGCTCTGACAGCTCTGATTCCACTGATCTTCTTTCCTCTCCTTGGCATTACAACCGGCAGAGAGGTGGCTCCAAAATACCTGAACAGTATTATTTTTCTCTTTCTTGGCGGCTTCCTGATTGCTCAGGCGATGGAGAATACAGGCCTGCACAAACGCATTGCCCTAAATATGCTGGCAAGGCTGCATGCCAGCCCGTTGCAACTGGCTATCGGTTTTTCAGTTGCAACAGCATTTCTCTCCATGTGGATATCCAATACTGCAACAACCATGCTGATGGTCACCATCGCCCTGCCGCTACTGCATCGACTGATGGAGGAACATGGCCGCGAACAGGTCGCTCCAATGGCCGCAAGTTTTCTGCTGATTATCGCTTATTCGGCTAATATCGGCGGCATGGGAACGCCGGTCGGCACGGCACCTAATCTGGTGTTTCTGGAAAATATTCGGGCTGCAGCGCCGGAACTGGCCCCCTCTTTCCTTGAGTGGATGATGATCGGCCTGCCAATGGTGGCAGTTGGCCTGATTGTACTGTTTCTGGTGCTTGGCCCGAAACTGGCTCAATTGCCATGGGAATCCTCAAATGCAGACCAGCTTCAAAATGCGCTGCTCAGCCTTGGCTCGATGCGCAGAGAAGAGCGCTATGTCGCCACCGTATTAACCATGACTGCCCTTCTCTGGATGAGTAGAGAGGGCATTGTCATCGAAGGCTTTTCCATCCCGGGCTGGTCATCACTTCTTCCCTATCCCGGGGTAGATGATGGCACGGTCGCCATGTTTGGAGCCACCCTGCTCTTTCTGCTAAAAAGTGGTGAAGGCATCCCTATTCTGAACAGGGAGTCGTTCAAGCGATTACCATGGGAGATCGTACTACTGCTTGGTGGCGGATTTGCGCTTGCTTCCGGCATGCAGCAGTCAGGCCTTTCACTGTGGATCGGCAGTCAACTGGGTTTCCTTGGAGGTGTACCTCTGGTGTTGATGATGCTCGGCATTGCGCTGGCTATCACCTTTCTTACCGAGGTCACCAGCAATACCGCAACCACTCAGGTGATGCTGCCGATCCTTGCCGCTACAGCCCTCGCCAATGAGATGGACCTGAA
>Ga0316189_10000898_pt1 | contig 29710 bp, 17 predicted proteins | sample LowCovwburrow_MG_FD_204930 | JGI IMG/M metagenome (GOLD analysis project Ga0316189, IMG submission 204930) | Coastal sediment microbial communities from Maine, United States - Lowes Cove worm burrow | ecosystem: Environmental > Aquatic > Marine > Coastal > Sediment | place: USA: Maine...
TGGAGTGTCTGTAGAGTCACTACGTAAGAAAATTCTTAACAATAATTCTAAGAAGGGGAAAGATATGTCGTTTGGACCGAGTGTGGATACTATCGTGCTAAAGCTTTTAGAATCAGGTTATTCTGATCAGCAGCTCCAAGAAGCTAATTCTAAAGGCATTGATATTAAGGATGTTGCATTGATTGAGTTAAGCCTTTGGGTTCATTATGGAGAAGCCATAGGCCAGCTTGTCATTGAAGATGACTGCATTGTAGAAGGGCGAGTTAGGTATTTTAGCAGTATTGTCAATTTTCTTGGCTCACGGTCCGACATCCCTAATGCACTCCTGCGTTCTCAGATCTGTACTACAAAAGCCGCAGCCAAAGCCGCAGAAATATGCGCTGATGCACAATGCACAGAAATTACTGTAGCCCATTATAAAGAAGGTTGTGATGCTACATTTCGAAGTGTGCAAGCCGTAATGCAGAGGCTGGAGGAATCCGAGCGAAAGCTAAATGTTCGTGTTCCTCTATGCGAGGACCCCATTCGCCTATCACTGCAAGAGTAACTGAGTGTTCGCCTAAAAGTCAGAGCCCTCGGTATGTCAGTGGGCTTGATGTGCTTATATTCAACTATCTCTAATCGCATGAAAAATTGGTTCACTAATGTTCTGATTTCCGCTGCTGTTCTTCAATTAGCTGGCGGCATTATTTCTGCAGCTTATATTTTGATTGAGAATGGCGAATTGGTCTTATCGTTTGAAGGCCTAACTCGATTGGCAACCTGCGCCATATATGCGGGGGTTGCCGTTGTGCTCCTGTCAGTCGATCGTAGTATTCCCTCGAAACATCTTGCAGCCTGTTTCTTATTGATTGCAATAAGCTATTCAACTTCATTTGTAAGATTGCTAGCGGACGTGGCAAGTTCATTAGCTGCCGACTCATTGCTTGCTGACTATTTACTGTTCACCGTTCGTGCCTCTATTGAAGTTTTTCTTGCCTTCCAAGCTTGGTCATATATTCGCAGTCACTTTAATAGCTCAGTTGAAGTTCACTGGATTGACAGAGCGACTTATTCAATGAGATACGTTTCGTTGGGTATAGGCATTTTTTTAGTTGCTATTAACGTCCTGCCAGTAACGAATATTCCCATCAGTCTGCAGCAGTTTCTGCGAGTCGGAGATCTTAGTCGATTTCATCTGTGGGCTTATCTCCCGCTGCTACCATTTTTTCCAGTAGTAGTTGCAATGTGCTTTTACACTTCAGCACAAGAATTAAAAAAAGTTGCAGTATTAGTGCTTGGAATAGGATTCACTGTACCAGCACTTCTTGTGATATTTGTATATGGTCTTAATGCTAAGTTCGGAGTTATAGTTGAGCAGCCCGTGGCTGCAGCGTTTACCGTGACTACTGGGAACTTAGTTTTGATGTTTTCCCCACTAACAATAGCGTATGCGGCAATAGTACTGGGGCGTAATCAGGATGAAGCTTCCCAAAGCAATTTGGTGATTTATAGAATAGCTTTAGTGCTAGTTTACAGCTTCATGTTGGTTCCCATGGTGGGCATAGTGTCATTTTATGGAGCTTTGGGTGAGATCGAACTTAACGCGCTTTTTGAAGACCCTCGTGCATATCTATTAGTTATGTGTCTATTCGGACTCATCTGGCTCTATTCTTTTCGTAGAAAGCTTATCGAGAATATTACGTCGCTCTTCTATAGACGAGAATACGATGGGAAAGCTGTGTACTCAGAAATAAGCGATGTAGCCCATGCGGCGGAAAATATTCCAGAGTTGCTAAAGCAGGTTACTGCGATAATTGATCAAGCGCTTAATTCCAAAAAAATTTCTTCGTATACTAACGATCCCTATAGGAGGCGGATGCAACCGCTATTCGAAACCGGTGAGTCGCTTGATCTTAGTGAAGCAGACTATCAATCAATAAGCCAGGTCAGAGGTTCACTTCTTGATTTGCAAATCCTCGGTGATACCAAGGTCGTGCTCGTGATACGAACTCTCAGCAATGAAGTGCTTGTTTGTGTGCTGCTATCTGGCAAGAAGAATGGCGACGAGTATGATGAAGGGGATAGAGAGCTTCTCCTTTCGGTGCAGAACATGCTCGGATCCGTTGTTTCAAAGATGGTTAAGGATGTGAACAATCCTTCTCATGATTTTCTAGTACCATTCGAAGCAGCGAGAGAATGCCCTAGCTGTCAAAATCTATTTACGCCACAGCAGGAACGATGTCCTCAATGTGAAAAAATTCTGGATCTCGCTTCTATACCCTATCTCTTGAATGATAAATATCATCTCGTTAGCAGGCTGGGAATGGGAGAGTTTGGTCAAGTGTATCTCGGAACTGATAAGACGCTTGCGAGAAAGGTAGCAATCAAGAGCTTGCCTGAAGCGGCTTCTGTCTTAGAAAGAGAGTTTTTGGAGAGAGAGGCCAAAATGATGGCCAAGGTATCGCACCCCAACCTCGCTATAGTTTATGGCATAGAAATATGGCGCAGACGGCCACTGTTGATCGTTGAGTACCTTCCTGGTGGCACCTTGGCTGACCGCCTGCAGGACAGTTTCAATAAGTTTAATGCAGCAGAGGTCGTCAAGAGCCTGTGCAGCGCAGTTGATCACACGCATAGAGAGGGAGTTTTGCATCTGGATATTAAGCCTAGCAATATCGGGTTCTCTAAACGGATGGATATTAAATTGTTGGACTTCGGAACTGCTCATCTACTCAAGTCGATCATAGATAAGCCTTCTTTATCCTCGCAGGGCGCGCAATATACTATGGTCGAGGCAAAAAGGACTAGTGTGTCTGGATCAATGATGGGTACGCCTATCTATATGTCACCAGAGGCTCACAATTGTTATCCTCCTCATGAGAGCTTTGATCTCTGGAGCTTAACTGTAGTAATTATTGAGCTACTGACAGGTGCTCATCCATTTGTACGAGATACTTGGGGAGAAACGCATATGTCGATAGTAAAGGGATCGGCTAAGCTTCCAACATGGTTAAAACCCGAGTTAAGAGAGCTCATAGCAGAGCGTATGCTTTCTTCTGATCCTAATCAACGGCCTGGATCAGCATTGGAAATTGGCGAATTGTTTGCGAACGAATGGGATTTCGATGCACGACCCGCGTAGGCTGAAATTCTACTTTTCAATGCTGAACTCATTCATTAGATTGTAAAGATGAGATTTAGACAGTTTCAATTTTCTTGCGGCCCTCACTACATTCCAGTCGCATTCTTCAAGAGTATTTCTCACTAAGCGTTCTTGAAAGGATTTAGTGATTTCATGGAACGAATCGCCATAGAGTGAATTTCGTTCGATAATGGGCATCTTACCCAAGTACTTGCTCCCAGCGGTGGGCTTAGAGCGTATATGCTCAATGGTGACCAAGCTATTTGCTTCCATCGCTGCACGTATGCAGGCGGCTTCGATTAGGTTCTCGAGTTCACGGATATTTCCTGGCCATTCTCTGCTTTCAATGTGCTGTAAAGAATCTTCACTCAATGTTAATGAATCGAATCCATGCTTCGCGCATGAAATTTGGCTGAAGTACTCTGATAATTCGACTATGTCTTTAGCTCGAGCATTTAAATTAGGTAGTTCAATAGGAAATACATTGATTCTATAGTACAGGTCTTCCCTGAACTTCCCTTTCTGTACAAGGTCCTCTAGCGGCTGATTTGTGGCGCAAATTATGCGGACATCTGTTTTGATCAAACTGTCCGATCCTAGCGGGTAGAACTCACCGGATTGTATTAGCTGTAGTAACTTTGTTTGGGCGGATATGCCCAGCTCACCAATTTCATCAAGAAATAAAGTGCCATGCTCAGCCAGTCTTACCTTGCCCGCTTTGTCGCGAGCGTCATTAAATGCACCGCGAACCGTGCCAAACAACTCGCTTTCAACTAAAGTCTCTGGTATTGCTCCACAGTTTATTTCGATAAAAGGCTTGAGAGCCCTTTTGCTGTTTCGATGTATCACTCGGGCTAGTTGTGTTTTTCCTGTTCCTGAGTCGCCTGTTAGTAGCAAGTTCACTTCAAGGGGGGCAATCATTGTAGCGGCTTTCAGCATCTCATAAACTGAGTTGCTGGAACCAATGATTCCCTGCAATTTATACTTCCGCCTTAAGAGGTAGGTTGGATCTTGGCTTTGTCCTTGCTCAAATTCTAGGAGAAACTGGTCTAGCAACGGGATGATATGGTCGGCAAAAAGCTGTGCATCTAACATTACTTGATTCGATTTTGGTTGAAATCGAGAATCGCCTTGCAGGTAAATAACTCCTTCTGCTTTTGAGCCTTTGAACGGAGCGCACAATACCGCTTCGATGTTTGAGATTCTGACGCTTTCTCGCTCATTGAAGCGAGGATCTAAAAATGCAGTTGACGTGGACACAGGCTCCCCGCATCGAATGGCTTCAGCAATTATCCCGGTTGAAAAGTAGCTTTTGACTTTGAGTACTTCTTCGTCAGATAGGCTGTGAGTTTGATATAGAGGCTCACCCGAGAGCTCACGAATTTCTAAATACCCCTGAGTCGCGACCGACATTTCTACAAACATTTCAAGAAGCGCCTTGATCTGCGAGTCTAGTGGCTGACTATTTTCCCCTAGTAATTTCAGTCGATCATAGAATTCTTTCTGGAGTTCTATCTGCATTTTCCGGACATTCATTTAGGTGTTCACACGTGAGAAATTGTTAGTGTTTCCTATCTACGATCAAACACAATCAAATACTGTGTATCTCCGCTATCTGTATGAGAGTGATAGCTGGGGTTGCTTCTAGGCTGGCCATTCACTTCGGCAATCATATCAGTGGCTTACTAGATATTACAGCCGTCTATGTGATTTGGGCAGGAGAACTCACAGCAAATATTTAGGGTTAAATCATGGATGACTCGTTTTGCGATTGATTTTCCTTGGTTTCTCACCCATATGGGTGATAGCCACTACGAAAAGATGAATATATGCTCAAGTACAAAATTGTGTTGGCACCCAACCTGCTCGGCTTGCATTGGAAAATTTGATAAATATTGGTCCGAGTATATACAGAGTCTGGCTTCATCTTTCTGTGTATTTTACCAGCAATGAGAAAATTGAGAGCCAACTAATAACTATAATTCCAAAATAATAACAGAGGCCCCCTATGTCTGCATTCAGTAAAAGCCAGGACCACGAAATAGATTCAGAAGCATTACTACCATCAGAGTTTGGTGTGGAGCCGCGCTCTCTAGGGGATCAGTCCGTATTTTTTGCGTCGGCAGAACAGGCTGTAAATAAGAAGGACAAGGACAAGGACAAGGACAAAGATGATGACGATACGAAGATCAAAGGAACAGACGGCGATGACGTGCTTACCGGTGATGACAAGAATAATCACATCGATGGTAAAGACGGCAATGACGAAATCTATGGCCTTGCTGGTAATGACCATTTAGACGGAGGCGACGGCGACGATTTTCTCTCTGGAGGAGAAGGAAATGATCAGCTGCAGGGAAAAGACGGTAACGACATCATCAATGGTGGCTCTGGCAACGACAAGATCAAGGGAGACGATGGTGATGATGTCTTAGAAGGTGGAGATGGGAATGACAAACTCGAAGGCAAGGATGGAAACGATGTTCTGAGCGGAGGTGCGGGGAAAGACAAGCTAGATGGGGATGAGGGGAATGACATTCTTGAGGGTGGCTTAGGCAAAGATGACATCGACGGCGGTAAAGGCGATGACACGATTATCTGGAAAGCAGGTGATGGCAAGGACAAGATAGATGGAGGCAAAGGCGAGGATACTTTCAAGCTCACAACCTCTGACTCTGTAGCTCAAATTGTTCGAATAGATGTCAACAAAAAAGGTGACCTGCTTGTGTCATTAGACGGTGGCAGCGAAGGCGCCGAGCTAGAGTTAAAAGATATAGAAAATTTCAATCTTCAGATTGGTCTCGCCGGGGCAACGATAGAGCTAAGCGATGATGCCAAGGAATTCTTGGGCGACGCGCCTATAGATGTGTCTGGCGGCGAGGGTAGTGACGTCATTGATGCCGGTAGTAGTACTCAACCGGTGAATATAGATGCTGGAACGGGCGATGATGCTATAACAGGCGGTAGTGCGGCGGATACAATAAGCGGTGGTGAGGGTTCAGACGTCATTACCGGTGGTGGTGGCGATGATGTAATTGATGCCGGTGTTGGTGATGATAAGGTGATATGGAAAGCAGGCGATGGCAATGACACCATCGACGGAGGTGAGGGTTTTGACGAAGTCGCCTTGACTTTAGATGAAACCAATACAAGCTCGCTTTCAATTACAGCAGATGAAAATGGCAATGTCATTCTAGTTAGCGAAGACGGGTCTCGATTGTCTTTAGATGGTGTAGAGGACATCGTCATCAATGCTGGTGTTGCGGGCTCTACGATTACAATCGGCGATCTTACCGGCACTGATATTGCGCAAGACACCCTATATTTTGTAGGTGGTGCTGGTTCCGATTCGCTTGATGCGAGTGCTACTGATAGAAGAATAGATGCAAAAGGAAATGGTGGTAATGACACGCTTTTTTCTGGTTCGGGTAACGATATCTTAGATGGAGGTGACGGCAACGATATCTTGAATGCTGGCAGTGGAACTGGTGTCGACACAATTCTGGGTGGCGCGGGTGATGACTTCATTAGCGCCACTCTAGGTGACGAGCAGAATGCCAGTCTTGCGCTGGATATAGTGGATGGTGGTGCAGATAATGACCAGCTCGAAATTCTGTTTGTCGAACCTACGCCGCACGATCTGTATCTGCAGGTGAACAGCAATGGCGATGGCACGTTTACCGTCACCAGTCGCGATGGCATTGTCGAGCATGAAAATTTACATGTCAGCAACGTTGAGACACTTCGTCTTGTGGCGGGTGAAGGCGCTCTTAATTTTGAGCTGAATACCTTAAGCGATACATCTCTTGCAGCAAACGGTGTTGAATTTGTGGGAAGCGCAGATGCTGACTTCTTGAATGCATCGGCTACAGATGTCGAGATTCAGGCATCCGGTGCGGCTGGTGACGATACCCTGCTTGGTGGAGCAGCAGCCGACACATTGAAAGGTGATGCGGGTAATGACAGCTTGTCCGGTGGAGACGGCAACGATTCTCTCATTGGTGGCGCTGGTAATGACATCCTTGACGGAGGAGTGGGTTTTGATGTCGCAGATTACAGTGATGAGTCGGCGGCAGTCACAGTCAATTTGGGGGTATTTACTCAACAAGATACAGGTAGTGCGGGTCTCGATACTATTGTCAATGTGGAGTCTGTCATCGGCACCGATTTCGATGACAATCTAACGGCGAGTGATGCCGGCAGTACCTTAGACGGTGGAGAAGGCAACGATGTACTAACCGGCGGGGACGGCTGGGATACGCTTAGTGGTGGTGCCGGCGACGACACTCTCATTGACACAGCTGGCAATGGCAATCTGCGGGGCAATGCTGGTAACGATCACATCGACGGTCGCGCCAGTTATCATAGTGACCCTTCTGCCGCCTTTGTAAATTATAGCGATGCTGCGCTTGATGTTCACGGGGACGGCAGTCTCATCCTTGCGGCCCGCACTGCGCAGGATGGTCATGATGATATCGATACCTTTGGTGCGTCTGCGCAATCTGTAGAGGGCTCAGCCTTTGCGGATGTTATTTTCGGGTCCGATATAAACAACCGAATACTGGGTCGCGCTGGAGATGACACTATCTCTGCACAGGACGGCGACGATGTTATTTTCGGTGGTAGCGGCGCTGACACTATAGATGGCGGAGCTGGATTCGATTTTATCAATTATCAGGACGATGGGGCGGATCATAGCGGCGCTTCGAGTCTGGGTGTTAACGCAAATCTTACAACAGGCTTTGTTACAGATCAGTTCGGCGACACGGACAGTGTGAGTAACGTGGAGGGAATTATCGGTTCGGAAGGCGATGATACCCTCACCGGTGACAGTGGAGACAATAGCCTGTTCGCTCGCGGTGGCGATGACATGGTCAGCGGCGGCGGCGGCAACGATACTCTTGCTGGTTGGTCCGGCAATGACAATATTTCCGGCGATGGCGGTAACGACCTCATCATTGGAGACCTGGGTGATGACATTCTTAGCGGCGGCCTTGGCGCAGACACTTACAGCTTCGCCACTTTTGCCGATGCCTCTGGTAATTTTGGCCACGACACAATAACCGACTTCGATGTAGCTCAGGACATTCTTGATCTTGAACTATTCGAGATCACTAACATCAGCGACTTCCAGGCAATCTCCTCCGACGACGGTACGAATACTGTAGTCACGATAGATGCGGGTCGCACCATAACGCTGAATGGCGTCACAGTAGCGCAATTTTCTCCCAGCAACTTTGTTTTTGCTGAGTCTTCCGGAAGCACCGGAACTAACGATGACGATGTCATCGATGGCACTGATGACGCGGATACGATCGACGGTCTGGCGGGCGATGATGTGATCAATGGCCTGGGTGGCGATGACACGCTTTACGGTAGCGAAGGCAATGACATTCTTGATGGCGGAACCGGTGCTGATAATCTATTCGGCGGAGATGATGACGACAATCTGATTGGCGGCCAGGGTGTGGACTTGATAGACGGCGGTGATGGAGTAGATCAGGTGGACTATTCCAACGATCCGACTGCAGTCACAGTAAATCTGGTCGCAGGCACCGCGACTGATGGATATGGTGATATCGATACACTCGTTGGTATCGAGAGAATCGTTGGCACTGTCTTTTCGGACACCTTAACAGGGAATGACGAAGACAACTTTATTAGCGCTGACAACGGCAACGCAGGCAATGGAAACGATGTCATTGTTGCAGGCGGGGGTAACGACTATATCTGGGGCGGGCGCGGAATCGACTCCGTTGATGGAGGCGCTGGATTAGACTTTATGTCGTTCAGTGCAGAAGACATCACCAATCTAGGGCCGGGCCTCAATATTACGATGGCAAACGATGGCTCGATGACTGTGACCAATACAAACAACGCAGAGGTCGAAGACTCGATTACAGGCATTGAAGGGGTTTTTGCCTCCAGAGGAAACGATACGTTTGTCGGCAATAATTTGGACAATTTTTACAATCCCTTCTTCGGAAACGATTCTGCGGACGGCGGCGGCGGTACCGATACGCTCTTCTTCGGCTTATTAAATGGCGTTCACGTGGATCTTGAGCAAGGCATTGCTTTCAGACCCTCTCAAACCTTCCTTGGTACCACCAACTTCGTCAACTTCGAAAACGTCATAGGCAATGCGAATGACGATACTCTGATCGGCAACTCGGGTAACAATATTCTTGAAGGGATAGATGGTAACGACATTTTGCGAGGAGGAGATGGTGCAGATACTTTGCACGGAGGCTCTTTCACAGTGTTGCCACTGCCTCTCTTCATGGGTTCCGACGATGTAAATCTGGATGGCATTGACATCGCGGACTACAGTGTTGATCCAAGCGGAGTTTCGGTGGATCTCGGAGCAGGGACTGCCACAGATGGCTGGGATAACAGCGACAGCTTGATCAGTATAGATGGTGCTATTGGATCAGAGTTTGCTGATACTCTTTTGGGAGATAGCCGTGACAATATTTTCGAAGGTCGGGGTGGTGATGACACAATGTCTGGTGGTGCGGGAGCGGATAGTTATGTCTTGTCCAATGACGGTAATGACGGTGCTGCATTCGGTTTGGACATCATTACGGACTTCAATGTTTCGGAAGACTATATCAGTGCTGAACAATTTCCCGATCTTCAATCAATTGCTGATTTGACGATCTCTCAGGACGGCGCCGATGCGCTCGTTACTTTCGATGCATCGAATGAGGTTCGCCTAACGGGCGTCCTCGCATCAGCCTTAGGTGCCTCAAATTTCGTGTTTGCTGAGTCTCTCAATATTGTAGGTACTGAAAACGATGATTCGCTGGTCGGCGGCGATGGTAACGATAGTCTTGCTGGTTTGGGTGGTAATGATAATCTCGATGGTGGTGCTGGCAATGATGTTGTTGATGGAGGAAGCGGCAGTGACTTTATTCGAGGTGGAGCTGGCAACGATACGCTCTCTGGTGGTTTAGATAATGACTGGGATGATTTTCGCGGTGATGGGGGCGACGATGTAATCAATATCGGAACAGGCGGTAGCTACGTCGAAGGAGGTGCAGGCAATGATACGATCACTGGCAGCAACGACTGGTGGGATCATGTTGTAGGCGGAGAAGGCGATGACATTTTGATCGATCCTGATGGATCAGGTTTTCTCATCGGCGGGCCTGGTAATGACACGATCGATGGTCAGGCCGCCTATCTTTACGATCCTGCAGGCTCAGCCGTCAATCTCGACGGAGTGACTTGGGACATCTTTGGAGATGGTTCTCGAGTTATTAATTCGCGAGAAGCGGAGGACGGCTATGGTGGTACTGATCAACTGGCGGCAGGCACAGAGCGGGTCGTAGGTTCAAATTTCGATGATTTCATTCAAGGCTCGGCATTCAGAAATCAGTTCGATGGGTATGCCGGTAATGACACTCTATTAGGCCTCGACGGTGATGATAGTTTCAATGCGGGTAGCGGTAATGACTTCATAGACGGCGGTGCTGGCTGGGACCATCTCGGCTTCTGGGATCTCAATGACGACTCTGCAGGCGTAGGCACACAGAGTGTCGTGGTAAATCTATCAAGTACCGATTTCGACTATGGCGGTGGCATAGCGCTCGCCAACACAGCTATAGATAACTATGGCGATATGGATTCTGTATTCAATCTTGAATCCGTAAGTGGCACAGAATATGACGATGTTATTATTGGTGCTGAATATCACAATTGGCTGGAAGGGCGAGAAGGTAACGATAAGTTATTTGGCGGTGATGTTTCAGGTGACAACCTGATTGGCGGAGCCGGCGATGATCTATTAGACGGCCAGGGCGGAGATTCGGATACGGCTTGGTATAGTTATCAGGGAGAAACAACTGGCATCGTGGCCGATCTATCGGCTGGAACCTCTGCGGACGGCCAAGGCGGTACAGATACGCTGATCAGTATCGAGAATATTGAAGGCTCTGAGTTTGACGATCTAATTACCGGTGATGCCAATAATAATTTCCTCTCGGGAAATAACGGCGACGATATAGTGCACGGCGGCGCTGGCGATGATGGCTTGGCCGGTCGTGATGGAAACGATCAGTTGTTTGGTGAGGCTGGCAACGATTACCTCGACGCGTCATCTGGCGATGACCTGATGGATGGCGGTAGCGGTGACTACGACGTGGCTAACTATGCTCCGTGGACAGGATCGACATCTGGAGTGTCTGTGGACCTGTCTAATATCGTCAATGCAGGAGGTTATACGGGTGTAGCTGTAGCGACGAATGGCTTCGGTGGCACTGACTATCTCCGCGAAATCGAGAACGTCAATGGTTCAGATTACGCTGACAACTTAACGGGTGATTCTGCCGACAATCGACTTGAAGGCTTCGCAGGGAATGACCACCTTATTGGCGGTGATGGTGATGACAGGCTTTTTGGTGGAGATGATTTCGATACCCTGATTGGCGGTGCTGGCAATGACCATCTCGATGGAGGCGAGAACGATGACCTGCTTACCGGTGGTAACGGACGAGACCAGTTTAGATTTACTCAATTCACCAATGAAGGGAATGATACTAGTTTCGGGCAGGATACAATTACCGACTTCGTGGTTGGTGAAGATATTCTAAACTTATACGACGTGCCACAGTTTCGCAGCTTGGTTGATATACAAGCCGCAGCGATTCAAGACAGCGCAGATGTAGTCATCTCCTTCGTTAGCAATACCGACGGGGTCGATGAAACTAATTCTATTCGCTTGCAGAATATTACTCTGGCAGACCTGCCGAATATGGAAATCTGGACTGCCCCGATTTTTGGAACTGAAGGCGATGATGTTCTAGATTCTGGCCCAAATGGAGAAAGGCTTGAGGGGCTAGGAGGGAACGATATCCTCAATGGCAATGCCGGCCCTGATCATCTTGAAGGAGGCCCTGGCGATGATCAGCTAAATGGCGGTGCTGGGGAGGATCAGCTTTTTGGAAGAGAGGGTAATGATGTTCTCTCCGGCGACGCAGACAATGACTTTTTTACCGGCGGCCCAGGCAACGACACCATTGATGGTGGAGCGGGCTGGGACAATCTCGCCTACAACAGTTGGACCGGTGTACTTAACGGTGTGGTTGTAAATCTGGCATCGAATACTGTCAGCAATGACGGTTTTGGTTACACAGATACCGTATTCAATATTGAGAGGGTTCAAGGTAGTGATTTTGCTGACACCATCGCAGGTGATGGCTTCGATAATCACTTATTGGGTATGGATGGAAACGACACGCTCAGTGGTGGTGGGGGTAATGATTCTCTGGAAGGCGGGCTAGGCGATGACCTCTTTGTGCTCAGCGATGGCGACAATATAAATATTAGAGACTTTGTAGCGGGTGCAGGTAGTGAAGATGTTATAGATCTGCAAAACGTTACTAGCCTCACCGATTTTAATGATGTATTAGCCGTGGCCGTAGATGATGGCTCAGGTAATGTGAATATTGATCTTGGTGGGAGCAATCTTCAGCTAGTAGGAATATCGGCGGCTAATTTGCATGTCGATGATTTTGCGTTCTAGTTTTCAAGCAAGCAATCGCTACGGAATAGGCGGGGGAGGCAGCGCGCCTCCCTGACTTCCTCAGTTAGTTTGGATCATGATGAGGGGTATGCAAGAAAATTAAAATGGTTGATCAAAGGGGTTATTCAAAAGCTCCAGAGCAATTTGATCTGATAACATGCGACTAGCAACTGCAGAATTAAGAACTTTGCTAAGGCAAAGAACTCCGGATTAGTAGTACGTACGCAACCACTACCGAGCATTCGCCTGCGTAATCGCAGTTAGAAACACATTCTTAGCCGTTCTTTGCAGGACAGGGATGTCAGCCCATTCATCAGCAAATCCCCGTCTTCCACCGCGCTCGCTAGAAATACCTATTGAAAGTGTCCCTCCCGCAATCGCTACATTTAGATTCGCAGAACCAGCGTTAGATAATCTAGGCGATGTTCCCAGATACTCGGAGATGGCGAGAGAGTTCCTCACTAAAGAGCTTTCGAGAGCGCCGGGAATTTGCCCAGGCGGGGTTTGTGAAACAGACTCCATCTCGAGTCTTATGCCTAGTTCTTGGCTTACGTTTTCTAATATCGCCCGGGTTTGCTGTTCCATGCTTTCGATGTGTTCGGGATCTAACGAGCGGACATCGAGTGAGAACCAGCCTGTTTCGGGTTTGTGATTAAACACGGCGCCGCTGTTGAGTATTGCAACGTTAAGGCGCGTCCGTCTATCTTCATATAGCTGCGGATCGCGTATCTGCAGAATTCTATCTACTGCTCTTGCAATGGCCTGATTAACATTGGGTAGCCCGCCGTTTAGTGTGTGTCCTGGAGGGCCGAAGGCGTTGATACGCCACCAATGAATGCCTAGTGCGCCATAACTGATGCCGCTGCCTTCTCCTAGGACGTCAACGAAGGCGAATGCACGATCTTTGTAGTCATCATAGAGGGCGCGCATACCGCGCAGGCCGGTTTCTTCCTCGGCTACTGCCGCGAACACGATGTCATGCTTGGGTTTAAAGCCTTGATCGATAAGTGCTCGTGCGGCCGAGAGCAGTGCAATAGTCGTCAGCGATGTGTTGGTGCCGGGGCCTACGACACGATCACCCTCTATAGTTGGTAGGTTTTGTGTAGCTCGTTGGTGTTCTGCGACGGTGGCGAGGTCGTCTAAGGTTGCGACAAAAACGATAGCCTTTCCTGAAGATCCAGATATCCGACCAATCGCATTGGGGCTATTCGTCACCTCAACGTTCTGCAGCCCTATGTCCTTCATGAGTGCAGCGACGGCTTCAGCTCGTTCTAATTCTTGCCCAGAGGGAGAAATAATTCCTCCGATCTGCACAAGCTGCTGCGCCGAATTATCACGGGATGCATCTATATTAGCTAAGCCTCTTAGAACAGCCGGGTCACTTAGTGTCTCTTCTATCGATCGTTGTGCTATAGCGGTTGAAGAAATGCCAAAAGAGAGTAGTAGCAAAAATGCAGATATTCGAAACCTGGTAGTCAAAAGAAAAGCTCCTTAAATTGAGAATCACGACCCAAGTGAAGCGTAATTTGGATCATTGTAAAAATACAGTACTTCTGGATTGATTGAGTTCAGATGGCGTCTTGAAGTTTAAGCGGCAACTTCTAGTTTGAACATTGCGCTCAATCCGGCAAGTGATGCCTAGCATCAACCGGCCGCATCAATGCATTAGCAACCAGCGCAATCCCCAACAACATCGCCATCAAAATCATAGTGGAATTATAGATACTACTGGTGGGGTCGCTGGTACCCACCGGCGCTATCTCCATGAGCCGAGAGATGGTTACCGAGTTTTGCGCAACCAACAACTCCAGCTGATCTACACCAGCCCCGAATTGCGCCTGAAAGACAGCAGGGTCGATTATGGCTACGAGATCGCTAATGGCACTGTTAACAGAACTCTCTCTTAATGAGGTTATTGCCAACGGCCCCAGCACGCCAGCGGTGCTCCACGCGGTGAGTAGCCTGCCATGAATGCCGCCGACATATTTGCTGCCGAATATGTCGGCTAGGTAGGCTGGAATGGTGGCGAAGCCGCCGCCATACATGGTGAATATGATCATGGTTGCGGCATAGAAGTACACTAGCCATACAACCGACGGATTGACGCTGACTTGTGCCGCAGCAAGGGGTATAGAAAGGTAGAGCACGATGCCCAGGACAAAGAAGATCCAGTAAGTATTGCGCCTGCCAACATAGTCCGAGGCACTTGCCCAGATAAAACGGCCCACCATGTTGAACGCGCTGATCATGACGACGTAAGTGGCAGCGAATGACGTATCTACGATGCCGGGTAGAGAAGAGCCGAAGATCTCCGTGATCATGGTTCTCGCTACGCCGAGTACGCCAATGCCTGCCGTTACATTGAGGCAGAGTACGATCCAAAGCTGATAGAACTGCGGCGTCTTCAGGGCCTGGTCGATATCTACGTTCTTCGCTGAGATCAATGCGCCGCGCTCTTTGTCGCTGGGTTCTACCCAGCCCTGCGGTTTCCAATCTGCTGCCGGTATGCGATAGGAGAAGGCGGCGAATAGCATAACGATTAGATAGATGACGCCTAGTATCAGAAATGTTTCCGCCACACCGGTGGCGCCAGTATTCACAAGATAGACACCCTCCTGGCCGGGGATAGTGAGATTTCTAAGCTCGGCCGCACCAATGACTACAACTTCCTGCAGCGTGCCACTAATCTCTATGAAGCGACGTCCAGCTTCTGTAACTAGGCTAACTTGATCTGCGGTGCCGAGGTATTCCGGTGCTCGGTAAAAGAGGCGAATGAAAAACTCCTTCAAGGGTGTGCCGATCATAGCGCCACCGCCGAATCCCATGATGGCCATGCCTGCAGCCATGCCGCGTCGATCTGGGAACCACCTAATCAAGGTGCTCACAGGGGAAACGTAGCCTAGCCCCAAGCCGCAACCACCGATCACGCCGTAGCCTAGGTATAGCAACCATAACTGGTGTGTCATGATGCCAGCGCCACCGACGAGATAGCCACCACCCCAACAGCAAGCTGCCACTACGCCAACTTTCCGGGGCCCAACTTTCTCCAGCCATTTACCAGCAAAGGCCGCCGCTAGTCCCAGGAATACGATGGCCACAGTGAACACCCATACGACTTCGCTCAGGCTCCAGTCATCACCGCTGCTTGCAACCACACCATAGACTCGAGTCAGCGAGGGGTTGTAAATACTCCATGCATAGACAGAGCCGATACATAGGTGAATGGCAACAGATGCCACGGGCACACGCCAGCGATTGTAATCAGGAGGGGCAATGATGTGTTCTTTGGACAGAAATCCAGCCATGGGGGCGCCCTTTTAATGCGCCATTTCTAAAGCCCGAGTGAATTCTCGAACATGCTGGTGGCGTCTAAAGCTGTCAAACTAGCGTATTAGGCTCGTCCTGTAAAACTTTGGCTAGTGGCACGTTTCTTGAAAAATTGGCTTAGAAAAGGTGCTATGTCATCTATCTAGAAACTATGAAATGGGAAGTTAGCTCACTGGGTTTTCACCAAAATCAAGCACTCAGGAATTGCCAGAATTGAGCAGATAGAGAAGCTGCCGGCAGCTTTGGGGGTTCGGATATAGGTGAAAAATTCAGGCTGCAAGACACCCCATCTCATCTTTCTGCATCAACTACTGGTTAATTTGACGCAATTCACATAACGAGAAAAAGAACAGCAGCTTTTCTCAGGTTTTGATAAACTTCTGCAGCTAGTGACCCAGAGAATACCCGCTTGAACTGTTATAACCATCCAAATGCCCCGGCCGTAGAGAAGTGTGCTCGCTGTGAAGTTGATATGTGCGGCATGTGCGCTAATTTCCTCGAAGCTGGTGCCTATTGCGAGAAGTGTGTTTCGGCTGTGGAGACAGAGGATTTTGTCGCTGCTCAGTCGAATAAGCTGAATAGGTCCGAAATCGACCTCGTCTTAAGCAAACACGCTGATGAGAAAGAGGCAGAGCGTGCCGGGGTAGAGAAGCGCAAGGACGGCTTTGTCCTTTGGCTTGGCTTCGGCGGCGGTTCCGCTATGATCTTCGTTTCCCTGTTGCTTTATGCCTTTCCCATGCTGTTTCAATTCGACGCGGAGGCTGCTGCAGCGTTCGAGGCGTCTCAGGCGCTGGAAGAATGTCGCTTGGTATTTGAGCAAATAGGCTACCAGCTGGAATACGGAGAAGAGCCCAATCCAGCACTACAATGTGCAGATAGTAATGTGCCAAACATAATCGAGCGGCAGGGCGATACCGTACGTGTATCCCATCCCAATCCCCGTCAATATGGCTTAAGTGCCATCTATGTAAGCACCGAGAGCCACGAGGTCGTGTTAGAAGGATGACTAATTCACGGCATAACAAGGGCCAGAATGGCTTCACATTAATTGAGCTGATGATAGTGGTTGCCATACTGGGTATTCTCGCCAGCGTCGCATTGCCTGCCTATACGCAATACCGCAATCGAGCCGCATTCACTGAGGCCGTGTTGGCGCTCAGCGTGTTTCAGAATTTTATCGTTATCGCGGCGGAGTCCAATCGCCTGACTGAAATGGCTGATATTCAGGAAGGTGAGAATGGGATTCCAGACTCTCAGCAGCGAAATGCGACAACTCACGGTATCCATGTCCATAGTGGTGAAATCAAGGTGACGTGGCAGGATGATGGTTCGGACTTAGCTGTGGCGAATTACACCCTCACTGCGCAAAATATAACCCCACCAATCCAGTGGATTCAAGGCGGTAGTTGTTTTCAATTTGGTTTCTGCTAGTAATCTTCATTCTTGGGCTCTCATCCGAGCCCACCTAGACAGTCAAACATTTCAATCGGCCAAAACTTCGCATCAAAATACCTGCTTCGCACCGAGACTGAAAAGCTCTCGAAGTATTATCTCCTCCCTACTTTACTCTGAAACTATTTAGGCAAGAGTTCGCTGCCGCCTAGTTCCAAGATACGATGAATACTAACTTTTTGTTCTCCGATACTGGAAAGGTATGTGTCTTAATTCTTGTTTACAGTTGATCCACTTCGAAATCTACAAATGGAGATAGAGCCTCGATGCGCTTACACTATGAAGTCGGTTTGGAGCGGAAACGATTGTTCTAGCAGCGCTGAGCGGCTGATTCAGGCTATTATTTTGACTCTGTCTCTATATACTTCAGTGTTAAGGGACGTATGAGCTTAATTGGAACTTTGAATGCGCATTTCTAAGAGAGGATATTCCGGCTATAGGCCAGATATTGTTGCTGCTATTTCGCACCCGAATATTGGCAGCGTTCTAGATGTGGGCTGTGGTGAGGGAGGAATTGGAGCCCAGCTAAAAGAAAAGACGCCCGCCGTTGAGGTCTACGGCATTGAAGGTGATCCAGCTTTGTTGGCTCAAGCTGAAGAAATATTAGATGGATGTTGGGCGGCAGATTTAGATACGCCTGAATGGACTAGTCCGATTGAAGGGAAAATATTTGATGTAATTGTTTTCGCCGATGTCCTTGAGCATTTAAAATCGCCGGCTAAAGTTTTAGCCAGTGCACTTCCTTTGCTAAATAGAGAGGGGCAAGTAGTTATTTGCTTGCCGAATATTAGGCACTGGTCCACGTTCTACCATCTATTTATCAAAGGAGTATGGCCGGCCAATGACAGAGGTATATTTGACAAAACCCATCTCCATTTTTTTACCCGTCGCAATATTTTGGATCTGATTCGCGAAGCTGGGCTAGAAGTTGTTTTAGAAAAGCGTAATGTTAGAATTATTGAGCCGTGGTCTTGGACAAATCTTCCTGGGAAGTTATTAGATTGGTGGCCATTCAGATCTTTTTTTACGTTTCAATACATTCATGTATGTAAATTTAGTAGTGATGATTCTGTAGACCCGAATACAAATGAATAAATCATTTATGGCAGTTATTAAGCTGCTGGTTATTGTGCTCGTTTTCTCCTGGTTATTCCGTTATGCAAACGTCACCTTCATCGACGTTATAAAGGGTTTTCCTCGGGTATCTCCCGTTCTCTTCCTTTTGCCACTATTGTTTTTTTTGCTGCACACCTTAGTCACCTATGGCGCATGGCATAAGAGTTTGCAGCTTTTTAAAGTGCAAGAATCTGTTAGTAGAACGGCGCAACTGTTTGCTTTTTCGACTCTTACTAAATATGTTCCGGGTGGGGTTTGGCACGCAGGGAGTAGGGTGTTTGTACTTGCCACTTATGGCCATTCCAAGTTGAAAGTGCTTTACTCGATTCTAATAGAGATGGTCTTAAGTGTGTCTGTAAGTGCGATAATGCTCTGTTTTCTTTATCCGTTTATAAACCTGTATCAGAATCTGATCGGGAGTTTTTCAGCACTTGAATTTCTTATGCCTTTATCAGGTGTGATTCTTGCTGCCTGCATAGTTACGCCATTCTTCTATAGGCTGGTGTTTTCTAGGTCTAGCTCTAAAGAAGATCGCAGTGGCAAGATAATTGAGTTTCGTTCCGAGCAGTTGGCGACTTTGGCATTGCTGCATGCCTTAGGACTTGTGATCTATGTGCTCGGTTACTACTTTACGTTCAAGGCGTATTTGCCTGATCAAAGCCTGTTCAGCGCTGATTTCGCATTTATTGTAATGGCAGCGACTTTGTCGGGATTTCTGGTGATTTTCGCTCCAGCTGGACTTGGAATTCGAGAGTCTGTTTTGTATCTGGCTTTTTCTCAATTGATCGATGACCCTATGCTGATTACAATTTGCCTAGCTCCTCGGCTTCTTTTATTGATTTCAGAGGTATTATTTTTCTGCTTGATAAAGGTATTTTACACAAGTCTTCAAAGTAAAGCGTCGGCCTAAATGCAGACTATAAAAATTGCTTTCATCGGGGATTTTCAAATTTCCGACAATTATCCGAACACGAAGAATCTGATATCCGCAGTACGCGCAGATGAAAGATTTGATGTTGTTTCCTGTGAGGGTGGAACCAAGGATGCAGCACGAAACTATGTGCCAGATAGGGGGAGAATTTCAAAGCTTTTTGCTTTGTTAAAAATGCTGTTGCTCGCACTTAAGTCTGTAAGGCGCATCAACAAGAAAACCGTGTCCGCTTGTGATGTAATTTATATACCGTATCCTTCGTTGCTTGTCCTCTTGTGTTATTCGTTCTTTGGTAGGAGGGGAGATAAACCTCTTCTGGTGGTTGATTGTTTTATATCAATTTACGACACGGCGGTCATGGATCGCAAAGTATTTGCCGAAGGCGGGTTGTTAGCAAGGCTTCTTCGGTGGATGGAGGGGCGTTCAATAAGAGATGCAGATCTGGTATTGACTGACACTTCAGTAAATGCGACATATCTATTTGATCTCTTCGGAGGAGACAAGGGGAAATACAAGGCTCTAAACCTCTGCATCAATGAATCCCTCTTTAAACCGATGAGCACACCTTTGTGTGACTCGAAAACCGTGCTTTTTGCTGGGAGTTTCGTGCCGCTGCAGGGCGTTGATGTCGTTGTTGACGCGGCCATTCGATTGGTAGATAGAGCGGATATCAGATTTCAGTTAGTAGGTGATGGTCAGACGGCCCCAGAGGTTGAAGCACAGCTTGCAACCAACGAGGCAAACATTGAATGGCTTAGAACATGGCATTCTATTGAAGAAATATCTGAAATGTATGGTAATGCAGATATATGTCTAGGAGTCTTTGGTGGCGGTAGCAAGACGTATCGTGTATTGCCTTATAAGGCTTATATGGCAATGGCTTGTGGTAGAGCTCTGATTAGTTCTCGAGTTGAGGATGGAGTAATTGGAGAATCCGATTTGCCATTTTTGGCTCTTCCCATTAACTCAGGACAAGAACTGGCGAATAGGATTATGGAGTTGGTAGATTCCAGCGAGCTGAGGGAAAACTATGCCCTTAAGTCCAGAGCTTATTACGTGCAGCATTTGTCGAATAAGCGGGCTGTTGATGAGTTGCATGCCTTACTTTTGTTAAGCTTGGCCGAAGTAAAGACAAGTTAAGTTTCTGTCTAGATCTATAGCTTGCGATCTACAGCTATTGTCTAAGGAAATCTCTTATCACCTTGCCTTGATTAGTTTCGAGCAGGTTTTACTATTCTAGTGTATCACTGACGATCTAGAACGGTAATTCATTTTTGTAGGATTTTTCTTATATAGGCAGAAGTGTTGTCAACTCGGAGTCTAAGATGCCTGATTGTTTCTTGTTATGTGAATCAGGACGCCGCATAATTCTTCCATATTAGTTACTCTGACTTCGCGTCAAACAGCTTTGTTCCTTGTTAGCGTGACAGATTATCTATCACGGTAGTACCTCTCTTGGGGGAAGAAGAATGAATAGTAATTCAGGTCCGATATTGGTCATAGATGATGAGCGGGATATCTGTGAGCTGGTTCAGTTGACCTTGGAAGATTTGGGGTTTGAAGTGCTGCTTGCGTATAGCGGGGAAGAGGGCTTGAATTACATACGTTCTAGGGGGAATCAGGTCCAACTGATTCTACTCGATCTAGCCATGCCGGGGTTAAGCGGTGTGGATGTCCTTGGAAGTATAAAGCAGGAATACCCTGAAGTGCCCGTGATTATCATGAGCGGCTATATCACCGACAAAGGCGAAGTAGCGGCCCTGGGGGCTACTGATGTATTGCAGAAACCTTTTCTACTAAGCGATATCGAAGAGCTGGTAAAGTCTGTTTTGGGTGAATAGGATCGCAGGATGATTAGAAGGCTTGTCAGCGGCTAAATTTTTTGAATTATCCTGTCTGCACAAGAATTGAGGTGATTACTAAGTTTGCTGAATTAGTTGCCTAGTCAGCGCGCCCGCTGAAGCAAGTGCAAAGACTAGGCAAGCAATCCATTTTTATCGTGTGATTCCTATAACGGAATGAAGGCCAGTGCATAGTTTCCATTAAGTGGGATGACTAGTTGATTCTGAACTGAGTCATAGCACATGGATGCAGCACTCGGAATGCCTGAGGCAATTATTTCAGCTTCTTGTCCTGGTCGAATGCGTGAGACACTGCCGAAGCGAACGCTGCTGACATACTTGGTGCCGTCTTCGGTTACTACAATACCATCGTTGCCACCTTCTACTGCATGCTCGGTTAATATAACATCACCGTCAGTGTTATAAGTAATTACAGCCGAATCGCCCACGTTCACGACTACGATATTTCCTTCTCTATCCATTGCTACACCATTTGGTGCAGCTAGCGGAGCGCCATCGGCGAATGTCGATACCTCACCGCTGGGAGTCACCTTGTAGATTCGTTCCGGAGATCGTGTGTTAGATGCATAGATAGTCCCGTCATCGGCTACCGCGATGCCATTTAGGATTGTCGATCCAGGAATTTCGACTGCACCTAAAGGTTGGCCACTAGCGAGATCGAATGAGCGAACATAGCCAACATCTACAGTATATAGGACGCCATTGCTTACAGCGCTGCCCAAGGGGTGGTGTAACTCAAGCCCGTCGCGGGTAGCACCTATCCATTTTGGTGTATGCACGCTGCCATCTGGGTTTATCAGTGATACGAAACCATCGTTCTCGGTGCCATCGCCACGGGTTGCATTATTCATGGCGAGAACAAGATTTTTATTTCGGTCGAATGTGCAGCTTTCAGAGAAATGAAAGCTACCATAGACTTTTACATTGCTAGACATAGGAACGCGAACTCCGGCCTCGTTCACAGAGCCAATAGGCTCGCCCGCTACAAATTCTTGTGCGGCGAGCGGCGAACTAAGACCAGCGAGTAGTAGGGTGGAAATTAGACTTCTTGAAAGGAATGTCATAGTGCACTTTTCTCCAGAGATAAAAATTAGTATTGAACAAATTAGAATTAGTCAGGCTCGCTAGTTCAGGCCAAAGTAGGGGCGTAGTTTAGTGCCCAGAGAACTACCGATGAAGGCGGCGGCAAACCATAGCCAGCCATGTAAACTTGTTGAACCAATGCCGCCGAAATAGGCTCCTATATTACATCCGTAGGCGATTCGAGCGCCATAGCCAAGTAATATGCCACCTACTATAGCCGCTACAATTGATCTAAGGGGGAGCCGGAAATTCGGAGAAAATTTCCCCGCGAGACCCGCCGCGAGGAGCGCGCCCAACATTATGCCAATATTCATAACAGATGTAATATCAGTGAAGATGCTTTGTTCTAGGGCATTGCTAAGGCCCGGTCGCTGCCAATAGGCCCAGCCGTTAATGTCTATGCCGAGAAATAAGGCGATCTTACCGCCCCATAAGGCGAAGGCCGAAGTAACACCCCAGGGTCGGCCAGCTAAAAGTAGGGTAGATACATTTACAGCCGCTAGCGCGAGGGCGCCTGCTATCAATGGCCATGGACCTGTCAGCCAGGAGTAGGCGCGGTCAACATCACGGTCGCTCTTTAGGTCACCATGACGCTTGCGCTCATAGACTGAACTGGCGAACCAGATTGCGGCGAACAGGCTTACGCTAATCAGAATGGCCCAAAGGGGCCCGAAATTCTGCGCGAGAGAGAAGGGTGCGACACCCGGAACGCCCTGCCACATTGACCACTGCCATGTGCCTAGGACCGAGCCAGCGATGAAGGCTGCAAGGGTGATAAGCATTCGCATATTACCGCCACCGGCAGTAAACAGTGTGCCAGATGCGCAGCCTCCACCTAGTTGCATGCCAACTCCGAACATGAAAGCCCCGCAGATGACAGCGATGTTTATTGGCGCAACACTGCCCCTCAGGCTCATTCCCCAAACTTCACCTTGCGCGATCAATGGTGTAAATATTAGTACGGTAAGCGCAAGCATGATCATCTGCGCACGCAGTCCAGCGCCTCGGCCTGTGTTAACTACTTCGCGCCAAGCGGCAGTGAAACCAAAAGCGGCATGATAGAGAATAATGCCGGCAGCAAGACCGACTATGAATAGGGCGCCTTGTCGCCAGCCATAGCTGCTGCTTAGATAGATAGTGATTAAGAGAGCCAATAGTGCGCTCGCCACGATGCTGCCACGATTTCGAGGCAGTGGGGGAGTCGATAGGGCTGGGCCAGTAGCTGTTGTGTTCAAGGGAGGTCCTTTTGGCTGTCAGGGTTGTCGCTTAGTGCGCTTATTATTGATGTTGCCTAAGCCCTGAATACGTGGCTTGCAGGAAATAGTCTACAGCTTTTTACCTGACTTTCTACATAAATAGGCGACAAATACCAAGTGAGCTATGGTATTCGTCTAGCGCCTGCATAGCCAAATTATAGGAGAAGCCCAGTCTTACATGTGTTACAAATTGTAGGTGTTTCGCAGTTTTACCTTCTGCTCTAACGACTGCAGAAAAGTGAGCTACCTGTCCTGCAAATTCGGAGAAATTAGGATGAAGACAAGATTTATTGCCACACTGTTTGTGCTCATGGGCTCGTTCGCATTTGCGCAAACGCCCCCACCAGCTACACCTCAGGTTGCAACGGATGTAACCGGTGTCGAAATTCAGGCTTTCATCGATGGATTGCCCAGAGACCGTGTCAGCGATTTGCCCATTCGTGTCGTGGAAACCACGGGTGATATGCGCATAGGCATTTTTGGCGTCTACAGGCCGGACGGAGTCACCGGTGATGTCAATGTGCATTTAGTAGACACTACTGAGATCTACTACATGTTGAAGGGGGCTGCCACGCTAGTAACCGGTGGCACGCTGGTAGAACCCTACGAGGGAAATGAAAGCTGGTTACGGGCGAAGTCGGTTGAGGGGGGCGTAAGCCGTCGCGTGGTGCCGGGGGATGTCATTGTGATTCCAGGCCATACCGCACATTGGTGGAGTGAGTTGGAGGGGGAGATTGAATATTTGATCTTTAGGCCGGACCCGGACAATCGCTTAGAGCTTCGATGAGTGGGCTTCGCAGAATAAATCCCAATTGCAGCCGCACTGATTGTTTAGCTGGTGGCTACCATATTGTCTACGTATTGCTTGATTGCGCTTAGGCCTTCGGTGCCGATGGTAGTGAATTCCATGCTGCTGCGAAATTTGTCGCCAATCTGTTCCGTATTAATGATTCGAGCATAGACACCGGTGGTTCGGTCGCTGAAAAGTTCGAGAGACAGGGCCATCTTGATCTCAGAGGACTTGCCGAGCTTAACGGGGGTTTCAATTAATAAGCCGTGATAACTGATGTCTATTACTTCTCCGTAAAACTTCTCGGCCAAGACGATCTTCCCGGCTAGGTTTTGGAAAGCAACAGGCATATTAACCTTGATGCGAGGGCTCTTTCTTTCTTCGCGGCGTGGTACTTCCATGGCGTGCGGTCGTGCCGTGGCATGTAATTCATAGAGGTCGACGGCATCTCGCGCGCCCTTAACCTCAACTCGATTTGGTGGACCGACTTCAATGAATTCTTTACTCAGCTTGTAGGTATTCTCGCTAATCAGTATCTGCCCTCTCAGGCAATGAGCCTCTATGCGTGAGGTGAGATTCACTTCGTCTCCGATGATTGTGTACTCATGATAGTGCTCGGAACCTAAATCGCCGACAACCACGGAGCCAGTATTGATAGCGATGCCTACGAATAAATCTGGCATGTCTAGCGCCCGATTCGCATCGTTCAGCTTACTCATGGCCATTTGCATTTCAACGGCACAAGCTATGGCGTTTTCTGCATCGGTCTCCCGTTCTTCGGGAAAGCCAAATACCACCAGTATCGAGTCGCCCATAAGCTTGTCGATGGTTCCGCCGTAGTTGGTGATGATGTCGCCCATGGCATCGAAGTAACGATTCAACATCATCACAACATCGGCTGCAGGATAGGACTCAGCAATGTCGGAGAAGCCGCGAATATCTGAGAGCAGGATGGTGATATTTTTCGTTAGTACATCACGCTCGGGAAACCCAGCATAGACGAGAATTTCAGAGAGTCTTTCTAGCACTTCTGCGTCGTTCTCGCCTGAGACGCTTAGCAGGTCGCTAGCTCTTAGGGTCTGCAGAATTTTCTGTGCTATTTCAGTGGCGTTATTTTGATGCTTGGACATTGCTTGCGGTCGGATCTCCCGATCATGTCTCGATCAAGTGCTTGCAGAAGGAATGAGTATTATACCGATTGCGTATTTATATGCCATCGACCTCTCTTTCGCTAAGGCGTGTATTTTATACAATCCGTCAACGAAAGAGGGGAGATGCGGGCTGTTTCTACTAAGGCACGTAGGCTCTATCCAATATAAGATCTGGATCGGCGTCAGAGCGAGGCGTCAGTTTCTGTGGGCGTCCAGCTTGATTGTCAGTGCCATACAAATTGCCGTCGGAATCAACAGATAGCGAATGCATCTCTATCCATCTGTGGGGCCCTTCTACCGGTAGATTCCAAGTATATTTACGCGTGCCATCGAGATTGAATTGTACTATTTTTGGGGGATTGAGGTCGGTAACCCAGGCGCTATCTTCGCTAACTAATATGTCTAGCGGCATACCGAGGTCGGCCCAGGTAGCCTCATGTTCGTAAGTAGGGTAGTCGCTTGAGCCAGGTGCGGCAGTCTGCTTAAAATTCTGGATTCTAAGTAGGTCTCGATCCAAGACAAACAGGTTGCCCGCTGGGCCCATCGCTAAAGCGTGGACGCTGGCAAATTGCCCTGGTCCTTCACCGGTCTCGCCAAATTCAGACAGATACTTGCCCTGAGCATCGCGCACAACTATTCGGTTGTTTCCGCCGAGACCATCTGCAATCAGGATCTTCCCATCGGGTAGGAAGGCTACGTCCTGTGGCTGATTAAAGTGATACTCGTCGTTACCGGCAACATTCTTTTCACCCAGTGTCATCAGCAATTGCGAGCCGTCATTAGAGAATACATAGATAATATGGCCAGTTTCGTCGATGAGCCAGAGCCGTTTCTCGGGGTCGTAGGGGTTCATTCGAAGTCTGTGTGGTCCTGGACCGTCTGTGCCGGCGAAAAGATGATCCCATTGATCCCAGACCTCAAGTAAATTTCCTTCACTATCAATCACATAGATGCAGTTCTGCCATACTCGTCCGCGGCCACGAAGCACGTTCCAGCCCATCGATCCTGCAAAGCTAGTGTATTCTGGGGGAATCGGGTCTGGCAGTTGTGTCTCACCACGCTGCAGGACAAAGATTCTATCTTTCGACTCTACAACCACACCCGAAGTGCCGCCCCAGGATAAACCATCTCCGGCAAAAGGCTGCATCCATGTCTCGGTGTTAAAGTCATAGGGGCTAGGGCCAATGGGACCAGAGTTCTGCGCCAATACTGGCGTTGCTACTAAATTGGCCAAGACGAGGCTAAGTAAAATTTTCCGGTAATGCATGGTCGTTGAGACTCCGCTGATGGGTAATTATTGTCGATTTCGAATGTGTAGCGAAATCTACCATCTGCAATAGCGCAATTGAAGGACTTATTTTGACTCAAAGCTTGTTTGGCACTGAGCGTCTGTTCGAGAAGTGAGTATCGCAAAATTCAGGACATTTGGAGGCGCTAGATGTCGACTTAAAAAGTGACAGGGGTTAGCATCCTAGCTATTGCATAGTGACGAGTTTAGTCGATTTCAGGTGTCTCGACGAAGTGCTGTTCAGGATGGGAATCCTGGTTAGGAGCTGATATGGAAAATGTGAAGAAAATTCTGGATACAGTCAGTGATGCAATGGCATACAGCTTGTCGGCACTTGTCAGTGAAGCCCTATCTGAAGCAAATATGACTATAGCGAATGAGCCCGCGAGTAAGAGGTCTCGGGATCTAAACCTGATGGATGAGCGCAGCGCCGTATTGGAGCGCTTTGCTGTGAATATGCGAGCATATTTCGACGAGCTCACAGGCATCGTCGCTAAGGAAGTTAATGTCTTGGACTATGGCAGTCTTAGTCTGGTAGAAGAGGACGACCTTGAAGCCATAATCGCCATGGAAGGCATGATCTCCCATGCTAGAAATTGTGATATCAGCGAATATCTCAGCTTCACAACTCGATTAGATACATTGTTCTATGGAACGCGCATCGATGAATCGAACAATCCCATGGATCCGGAGCAAATTGGTGAGGCCTTCAAGGAAGCGGTTCGCCCGTTAGGGATGACGGCAACCGAATTGCTGATCACCTACAGAAAATTCAACCGCGGTGTTTTTCATAATCTGGAGAAGGTGCTAACAGAGGCCAATGGCATCTTGATCGACAATAACATCTTGCCCGACCTTGATATGGCGGCGAGGAGCAGAGCCGAGCAGCAGAACAAGCGTAGCGCTAGACCGCAGAAAATAGATCCTACAGATCGCGCGTTCGCAACCGATCCACCCAGCGCTTCAGCTGGGAGTCAGCAGTTGTTGTCCATTATGCAGAAACTCATGCATGGGATTCCAGATGGAGGGAAGGCTGGTCAGGGCGAGGGTGTAGCCCTCGGTCAGGGATCAGCAAATATAGTGAGCCCTGAGGCAGCGCAGGCGGGGGTGATGGTTGGGAATCAGAAACTTGAAGTAGTAGCGAATGATCAGCTCCTCGCCTTATTAAATAAATTACAACCGGCAGTGTCATCTGAGCATGTTGGTGCTGAAGAGGCCTCAGGCTCTAAGCCACAGAATCTCAGCAAATCTGTCGGGGACCTGCTGCAGCAGGAGAGCAGCGCTAGCACGCTGCGGGCCATTGACAGCCAATCCTCTGACATCATTAACCTGGTGACATTTCTGTATGAGGAAATATGGAATGACAAGACTGTTCCTATTCCGATCAAGGAGTTGGTAGGTAGAACCCAAATAACCATACTAAAAATAGCTCTGAATGATGCTGATTTCTTTGATTCGGTGGATCATCCGGCGCGGATTTTCCTGAATGAGCTAGCGACAGCGGGTATTAGCTGGACGGGATCCGAGATGCTGGATCAAGACCCAATCTATAAAAAGATGCAGGATCTAGTGACAAGCCTCGTTCGCGACTTTGTCGGTGATATTGTTGTCGTAGAAAATTTACTGCAGGATTTTCTTTCCTTCAAAGATGAGGCAGCGAGTTCGCAAGAAGAAAAAGAACAGCAGTTATTAGATGAGCGCGAGCGGAAGAATCGATTGGAAGAAGTAGAACAATATGCGCTGCACAAGATAGAAGAACGTATTCTAGACAAGGGAATAGATCCATTCGCAGAGAACTTTCTGCAAACATATTTTCATAAGTTTGTTGTACAAGTGATTCTGCGTGAAGGTCCCGGTGGTATCAGCTGGCGACCGGTGATAAACACGATTGATGTACTACTTTGGACTGTGAGCACTGAAAGGCAAGAAGGCGATCTGCAACGATTCGTAAAGGTCAATCCACGACTTCTGCTGAACCTTGGTAAGGCTCTAGAGGTGGCAGGCGTGGAGAAGGCGGAAGCCGAGGAAGCTATTAGAAATCTGCAACGTGTGCAGGAAGCCTGTTTCAAGAAGTCTACTAGCGCAGCTAACGGTGGGTCTCAAGGTGGTACTCAGAGTTTAGAGAAGGAAGGTGCTGAGTCTGAGAAGGAGATACCTCAAGTAAACCTATCCAACGATGATGAATATCTTCAGGAAGTATCGAAGTATCCAATAGGGATATGGCTAGAATTTCAAGGACAAGGGGGGCAATCTATTCGCTGCACACTGGCGGCCAAGATCGACACAATCGAGAAATATGTCTTCGTTAACGGTCAGGGTGTGAAGGTGGTCGAGAAGTCGAAAATGGGTTTGGCCAGGGAACTAAAGGCAGGCACCGTCAAGGTTATTTGCGAAGCACCGCTTATCGATCGAGCGATGGAGTCGGTAGTAGCCAAGCTGCGGGATGCGAAGTTGGAGCAAGCGGCCTAAGTTTGCTCGTCGAGTGAGTAGCGCCCTGTTGTGAAAAGGGTTCTAAGGTTTCTCGTCACCTGCTTTCCCGAGATTTTATTTATTGGTTATCAACAAATATTTCTGGCATTAAAAAAGCGCCGCATATCACTGATTGTAAATGAGAAGTGGCACCTCTTCTCGAAAGCGCTTTTGATGTGCTGCTAGATATTTTTCTCTAAGGCGTTAATTCTCTCTCTCTCTCTCTCTCTCTCTCTCTTCTGTTTTTCTCAGCACCTCTGGTTGGATGCCCTGCTTCTCGCTAAGCTGTGACGGGGTTAACCTTTATGACCGCCTCATGTACGGGAAATGTGAAT
>Ga0316189_10000899_pt1 | contig 29704 bp, 32 predicted proteins | sample LowCovwburrow_MG_FD_204930 | JGI IMG/M metagenome (GOLD analysis project Ga0316189, IMG submission 204930) | Coastal sediment microbial communities from Maine, United States - Lowes Cove worm burrow | ecosystem: Environmental > Aquatic > Marine > Coastal > Sediment | place: USA: Maine...
AAGGTCATTTAAAATCTGATGATTTCTTTGGTGTTGCAAACCATCCTAAAGCTCAGCTAATTTTTAAATCTGTAAAACCTAGCAATGAAAACAACTACTCCGTAACTGCAGATTTAACTATTAAAGGAAAAACTAATCCAATAACTTTTGATATTTCTATTAATCAAGGCAAAGCCAATGCTGCCCTTAAAGTAGACAGAACGAAATATGATATTAAATATGGGTCAGCTAGTTTCTTTGACAATTTAAAGGACAAAGCAATCTATGATGAATTTGACCTTGTTGTAGATTTAAAATTTTAACATTAGATAGATTAATAGCAATTATTTAATGATTAACAAGATTCCTGCTTTTTGCGGGAATCTTTTTTAATTTTATCGAAAATAGTTTGTAAACATAATTTTCATTTCTATATTTGAACTAAATAAATTAAATGAATACAATTTTAAATAATACTTGGTGGTGGAGTTTTCGAAACAAAAATTCGTGAACTAGACCATCGTATATTTAAAACTCAATATATTTAGGCTTGTCTTTCACGACAAGCCTTTTTTTATATAAATTATTTATGTACAAATTAAATACACATTACAAAAAAATTTTGGCGGACACTATTACACCGGTTAGCATCTATCTTAAAATTAGAGATAAATACCCCAATAGTATTTTACTTGAGAGTAGTGATTATCATGCCAACGATAATAGTTTTTCATATATATGCTCCAACCCCATTGCGTCTATAACTGTAAATGATAATTATATTACTGAGACCTACCCTGATGGCAAAGAAATGGTCCAAGAGATATCGAAGGACATGGATATTCCTCAAGCCCTTAATCTTTTCACCAAACGCTTCAAGACAGACGCAAATAAAACGTTTAAATTTATCAATAATGGAATCTTTGGATATACAGCTTACGATGCAGTTAAATATTTTGAGGATATAGAGATTTCAAAAAAAGACAATTCAATTGATATTCCTGACATTTATTACGCCGTTTATCAAAACATTATAGCCATTAATCATTTTAAGAATGAAGCTTACATTTTTGCACATTGCTATAATGCAGAAAGCAACATTGATGACATTCAACATCTCATAAAAGCAAAGAATTTTGCGTCTTATGAATTTTCTTCTGAAGGAGAAATCAATTCAAACTTAACGGATTATGAATACAAAGAACATGTCGAATTGGCAAAGCAACATTGTGCTCGTGGTGATGTGTTCCAACTCGTATTGTCAAAAAAGTTCACTCAAGGATTTAAGGGTGATGAATTTAATGTATATAGAGCCTTAAGAAGCATTAACCCTTCTCCTTATTTATTTTATTTTGATTATGGCAATTTCAAAATTTTTGGTAGTTCTCCAGAAGCACAATTAATTGTGAACAATGAAAAGGCAGAAATTCATCCCATTGCTGGTACTTTTAAAAGAACTGGAAACGATTTAATGGATGCAGAACTCGCCAAACAATTATCTATTGACGATAAGGAAAATGCTGAACATGTTATGTTAGTTGATTTAGCAAGAAATGATTTGAGCAGAAATGGAAGTGACGTAGAAGTAGAAACCTATCGTGAGGTTCAGTTCTTTTCACATGTCATTCATTTGGTCAGTAAGGTTACCGGAAAAAAACATAAAGACGTTTCTACCATGCAAGTTGTGGCGGATACTTTTCCGGCCGGAACACTAAGTGGCGCTCCAAAACATAGGGCCATGCAACTTATTGAACAATATGAAAAAACGAGTAGAGCATTTTATGGAGGAGCTATAGGTTTTATGGATTTTGAAGGCAATTATAATCATGCCATAATGATACGGACTTTTTTAAGTAAAAACCACCATTTACATTGGCAAGCTGGTGCGGGATTAGTATCAAAATCGAACCCTGAAAGTGAATTGCAAGAGGTATATAATAAACTCGGGGCCTTAACGAAAGCCATAGAATTAGCAGAAAATATTTAGGATGAAAAAGATTTTAGTTATAGATAATTACGACAGTTTCACTTACAATCTAGTGCACTATTTAGAAGACTTAGATTGTGATGTAACGGTGGTGCGTAATGATAAATTAGTGCTAGATGATGTGAAGCCTTTTGATAAAATTGTGCTATCCCCAGGCCCAGGAATTCCAGATGAAGCAGGGTTACTTAAAGCAATAATTAAAGAATACGCACCAACCAAAAGTATCCTGGGCGTTTGTCTAGGCCAACAAGCTATTGGTGAAGTCTTTGGCGGCTTCTTAATTAACCTTGAGGAAGTTTATCATGGTGTTGCGACAAATGTGACCATAACTGTTGATGATGAATCGCTCTTTAAGGGATTGGGTAAAACCATTGAAGTAGGGCGCTACCATTCGTGGGTAGTTGATCCTAATTTACCAGATAGTTTAGAGGCTACATCCTTTGATGAAAACGGTCAAGTGATGTCATTACGACATAAAATTTATGATGTAAAGGGTGTTCAATATCATCCTGAGTCAGTGTTAACACCAAGTGGAAAAAAAATATTAGAAAATTGGATTAATTCTTAAGCAATGAAACAATTATTAAATAGATTAATAAATCACGAAAGCATATCAAGTAAAGAGGCCAAAACGGTTTTGGTAAATATTTCCAATGGCCTATATAACCAAAGTCAAATTGCCTCTTTTTTAACTGTTTTTATGATGAGAAGCATCACCCTTGAAGAGTTGAGAGGATTTAGGGACGCTTTACTGGAATTATGCGTTCCCATAGATTTAGCAGAGTTTAATGCCATTGATTTATGTGGTACAGGTGGCGATGGCAAAGATACGTTCAACATTTCTACCTTATCCTCGTTTGTAACAGCAGGTGCTGGGGTTAAAGTATCCAAACATGGAAATTATGGTGTATCTTCGGCTTGTGGTTCATCAAATGTTATGGAATATTTAGGGATAAAGTTTTCCAATGACGAAGCTTTTTTAAAAAAATCAATCGACAAGGCTGGTATTTGTGTTCTTCATGCTCCCTTATTTCATCCAGCTATGAAAAATGTAGCGCCCATTAGACGAGAATTGGGCGTTAAAACGTTTTTTAATATGTTGGGGCCTATGGTGAATCCATCATTCCCAAAAAATCAAATGGTTGGTGTTTTCAATTTAGAACTGCAACGGCTATATGGCTATTTATATCAACAAACTGATAAAAATTATAGTATAGTTCACGCCTTAGATGGATACGATGAAATTTCTTTAACGGGAAAAACAAAAGTTATTTCCAACACTTCCGAAAGCATGTTTTCACCTGAAGATTTAGGCGTCTCTCAAATTGAACAGGCATCCATTTTTGGAGGGAATACAGTTGAAGACGCGGCTAAAATATTTATAAATGTTATAAAAGGTGAAGGAACTGAACCACAAATCAATGTTGTTTGCGCCAATGCAGGTTTGGCCATTGCAACATCGAAACAAATTGACCATAAAAAAGGATTTGAGCTTGCTAAAGAGTCCCTGCTTTCGGGCAAAGGTCTCAAAGCATTACAAACTTTACAAGAGCTAAGTAAATAAATGACAATACTAGATAACATAGTAAAAGATAAGCGTAACGAAGTTGATTTAAGGAAATCCTTGATTCCTGTAAAACAACTCGAGCACTCCGTTTTATTTAATAGACCCACCGTTTCTCTTGTCAACAAATTAAAGCATAGTTTAACCGGTATTATTGCCGAACATAAACGCCGTTCACCTTCTAAGTCTGTAATCAATCAGAATTTAAATGTACAAGACGTCGCAAAAGGATATGAAAATGCAAATGTTTGTGGTATGTCCGTATTAACAGATGCCAAATATTTTGGTGGCTCTCTTGATGATTTGCTACTAGCCCGTGCAAGCTGTAATTTACCATTATTACGAAAAGAATTCATAATTGATGAATATCAAATAATAGAAGCAAAAGCTCATGGGGCAGATGTTATATTGTTGATAGCGGCAATATTGTCTAGAGATGAGATCAAGCAATTTTCAGAATTGGCAAAAAGTTTTCAATTAGATGTTCTTTTGGAGGTTCATAACGAAGAAGAACTTAATAAATCCATAATGCCTAGTTTAGACATGTTAGGCGTAAATAATAGAAATTTAAAGACTTTTGAAGTGAGCTTAGAGACAAGCAAATCATTAAGTCAATTAATTCCTGAAGATTTCGTAAAAGTATCTGAGAGTGGAATTAGTAGCACAAACGCAATTAAAGAATTAAAACCTTTTGGATACAAAGGGTTTTTAATAGGTGAAAATTTTATGAAGACAGATAATCCAGGAGCTAGTGCTACACAATTTATAAAAGAATTAAAATTATGAAACTAAAAGTCTGTGGAATGAAATTTGAAGACAATATAATTGATGTTGCCGAAATGCAACCCGATTATCTTGGTTTTATTTTTTATGAAAATTCCCCACGTCATTTTAATAAAATCATTCCAGAAGTATCAGAAAATATTAAAAAAATTGGTGTTTTCGTAGATGAAAAACTTGACTTTATAATTGACAAAATTGAAAAACACAATCTACAAGGTGTGCAGCTACATGGCAATGAATCTCCTGAGTTTTGCGCTTCTATAAAAGAATTTGATGTTATTCTAATTAAGGTGTTTTCAATAAAGAATCAATTCGACTTTAGTCTTTTAGAACCTTATGAGGATGTTTGTGACTATTATTTATTTGATACAAAGGGTAAAGAACCAGGTGGCAATGGTTATACATTCAATTGGAATGTCATGAAAAAATACAAATCAAACAAGTCTTATTTTTTGAGTGGTGGTATCGGACCAAATGAGCTTGAATCATTGTTACTTTTCTTAAAACGACCAGAATCGGATTTGTGTTGCACATTGGATGTAAACAGTAAGTTTGAAACTGCTCCGGGGCATAAAGATATCAAAAAACTAAAAGAATTTAGATACCAATTAACAAAAAACGGTTATGGAGTATAACATTAATGAAAAAGGATACTATGGAGAGTTTGGGGGTGCATTCATTCCTGAAATGCTATATCCAAATGTAGAAGAATTACGTCAGAACTATTTGAATGTAATGGCAGAACCAGAATTTCAAAAGGAATTCAATGACTTATTAAAAGACTATGTGGGTCGCCCTTCTCCTCTCTATTTTGCAAAACGTCTTTCGAAAAAATACAATACAAAAATATATTTAAAAAGAGAAGACCTAAATCATACAGGCGCCCATAAAATTAATAATACAATTGGTCAAATATTAATGGCCAAACGTCTTGGAAAACATCGCATCATTGCCGAAACTGGAGCCGGTCAACATGGTGTAGCAACCGCTACGGTTTGTGCCTTAATGGGGTTGAAATGTATTGTGTATATGGGTGAAATAGACATAGCAAGGCAAGCACCAAATGTGGCTAGGATGAAAATGCTTGGCGCCAAAGTTGTTCCTGCATTATCAGGGAGTCGAACGCTAAAGGACGCAACTAACGAAGCCATTAGAGATTGGATTAATAATCCTGTAGATACACATTACATTATAGGCAGTGTGGTAGGACCACATCCCTATCCAGATATGGTAGCTCGTTTTCAATCTGTGGTTTCAGAAGAAATGCAATGGCAATTAAAAGAGCATGAAAACACAACAAAGCCTAATTATGTTATTGCTTGTGTTGGTGGTGGCAGTAATGCGGCTGGAGCCTATTATCATTTTCTTGAAGATACCGATGTGAAGTTGATTGCAGTAGAAGCGGCTGGCTTAGGCGTTAACAGTGGTGAAAGTGCAGCAACATCAGTCTTAGGAAAAGAGGGCATAATTCACGGCAGTAAGACTCTTTTAATGCAAACGCATGATGGTCAAATTACAGAACCATACTCTATTTCTGCAGGATTAGACTATCCTGGTGTCGGGCCAATGCATGCGCATTTGTACAAATCTGGACGGGCAGAATTTATTTCAATAACCGACGATGAAGCCATGACAGCGGGATTAGAACTTTCCAAATTAGAGGGTATAATCCCGGCAATTGAAAGTTCTCATGCGCTCGCAGTGTTTAAACAAAAAATCTTTAAACCTGATGATATTATTATTTTGAGTTTATCGGGACGTGGAGACAAAGATTTAGAAACCTATATCAATCATTTTAAACTTTAACAGTGAACAAAATTAATCAAAAATTAAAAGAAGATAAAAAGTTGCTATCCATATACTTTACGGCTGGCTATCCAAATATAGACGATACGGTTGCTATCATTCAAAATTTGGAAAAAAATGGTGTTGATATGATTGAAATTGGATTGCCGTTTAGTGATCCATTGGCTGATGGCCCAACGATTCAAGCAAGCTCAACCCAAGCATTAAAAAATGGAATGACCTCAGCACTTTTATTTGAGCAACTGCAAAATATTAGACAAACTGTAAATATTCCCTTAATTATTATGGGATATTTTAATCCCATGTTACAATATGGCGTAGAAAATTTTTGTAAGAAGTGCAGGGAGGTTGGCATTGACGGTTTAATTATTCCAGACCTTCCAGTTGATGTATATCATAATGAGTATAAAACTATTTTTGAAAAATATGGTCTTATCAATGTGTTTTTAATTACACCTCAAACTAGTGATGAACGTATTCGATATATAGATTCTATTTCAAACGGGTTTATTTATATGGTAAGCAGTGCCAGTACAACCGGAGCCAAAGTTGGTTTTGGTGACGCGCAAACGGCGTATTTTAAGCGTATTGCAAATATGAAACTCAACAATCCGCAAATTGTTGGTTTTGGAATTTCTAATTATAATACATTTACTCAAGCCATAGCAGATACCAAAGGCGCCATTATTGGTAGTGCTTTTGTTAAACACTTAAAGAACTCTGGTGTAAACACAATTAACGAATTTGTAAAAACAATTAAAACAAAATAGCTTTATTGTTTAAAACTAGACATATGGAGTTTAGAAATATTATTTTTCTTTTAGCTGTAATGGCATTAGCAAATACATCTTGCAAAGAGATTAAAGATAAGGACGCTAATGTTTCTAAAGGAAAATCCATTGTTATTCAGAAGCAATGCATGGATGGCATTATGAAACAGGATGATTCCTTGGGTACAATACGAAACCATTTTTGTGAAACTGCATCTTTGAGCGAGACTATTATGCAATATACAACCAGTTTAAAGGATTTAGATTTTTCAGACTGCCCTGATATTTTTAAATCTGCATTTCAAAGACATATTGAAGCGTGGCTGCTCATGATGCCTGTCACCAATCAACACGGAGAATTACGAGGAGAGTTACATACACTTTTTGATAAGATTGCAGTCAGTAAGGATTCTACACAATTTAAAATTAAATTAAAGCGTATTTGGGATACTTGGGCAGATATTGAACAAACCATAAAAGAAAACTAATTTATTACGCCATCCAAATATGTCTCTAAACATAGTCCTTATAGAACCTGAAATACCAAATAATACAGGTAATATAGGTCGTTTGGCTCTGGCAACAGGATGCAATTTACATTTAGTAAAACCTTTTGGTTTTGAGATTGATGACACTCGATTAAAACGTGCGGGTCTAGACTATTGGCAACATTTATCTGTGACCTACTATGATTCTGTTGAAGAATTTTTTGCTAAAAACAAGACATCAAAAATGGTGTTTTTATCTAGTCATGGCGCAAAAACTCATTGGGATATTAAATTTGAAGTCAATCTGTTTTTAGTCTTTGGAAAAGAATCGATTGGTTTACCAAAATCAATAATTAAAAAAAATCATAATAGATTGTATAAAATTCCAATTTATAGCGACCATGTGAGAAGTTTAAACTTAGCAAATGCCGTCGGTATTGTAGTTTATGAAGGGTTAAAAACACTTTAAATCCTAAGAATAGTTTTATTAATAAATCCTTATGGCAAGAACAATTAATTGGGGAATTATAGGCTTAGGCAACATTGCCAATACATTTGCGAGCGACTTAAAGCTTGTTGATAATGCAAACCTATTTGGAGTTGCCTCAAGAAATATTGATAGGGCTATTCAGTTTAGCAAAAAACATAACGCTGACAAATATTATACTTCTTATAAAGAACTTGTTAAAGACCCAAGCATAGATGCTGTCTATATTGCTACGCCACATACCTTTCATTTTGAAAATACAATGCTCTGTCTTAGCCAAGGAAAATCTGTGCTTTGCGAAAAACCAATGGGAATCAACTCCAAGCAAGTTGAACTTATGGTAGCTAAAGCTCAGTCAAAGCAGCTGTTTTTAATGGAAGCATTATGGACGCGATTTATTCCTGCAACCAAAAAAGTAATTAATCTTTTAGCTGAAAATGCAATAGGAAGCATAAAAGAAGTTCATGCAGATTTTTGTTTTAAAGGAGATACTGACCCAAATCGCCGCATTACAAACAAAACCCTAGGTGGTGGTTCATTATTGGACGTTGGTATTTACCCCCTTTATCTAAGCTTATTAACGCTTGGTATACCTGAACAAATTAGTGCGACAGCTCAAATGACAGAAACTGAAGTTGATAGTCATTGCAAAATGCTTTTGAGCTATAATAACGGGTCTAAAGCACTTCTGGAATCTAGTATTGTAAAAGAATCCCCAGTAGAAGCAATCATTTACGGAGACAAAGGCACTATTACAATACATAGTCCATTTCATCATTCAAAAAAAATCACTTTATCACAAAATAATCAACCTGACGAAGTTTTTAACATTGAATATATTGGTAACGGCTATTATCACGAAATTGAAGAAGTTACTAATTGTTTGCTAAATGGAACACTAGAAAGCACTAAAATGCCTTATTCTATGAGTTTAAATTTAATAAGTCTTATTGACAGAATTAAGCAAAATATAGGATTGAGTTACAATAATCATTAATTCATAAACATCTAACTTTGTTTAAATCTTGATATTGAACATTTATACATTCCATATTATAACATTAGCCAACATTATGACTAATCAACAAACAAATTCTAAAATTATTTATATTAATATTCAAGTTAAATCCTAATTACACTTATGAATCTATTTAAAACAAAAAACCCACTTTTTGATCTATTGATGATTTTAATCATGATAATATCCGTCACTTCTTTAGAAGCACAACAGAAAAAGTTGATTACACCAGAAGAGTATGGAAAATGGGAATTACTGAGAAATACTGCAATCTCGAAGGATGGGAATTGGTCAAGCTATCAAATAGACAAGGTAAATAAAGACAAAACGACCTTTCTTTATAATATAAGTAAGAAGACAACAAAATCTTACCTAAATGCGGCTAAGGCAAAATTTTCGCAAACCGGCGGTTGGTTAGTTTATGAAAAAGTGCTGAGCGGTAAAGAACAAAAGACTAAAGATAAGGAACAGAAAAAAGCTAAAAAACAAAAGTCTGAGATTAACGACAAAGTATTAGTCAATATGACAAACTCTGACACTTTGCTTATACAGGGTGTTACAAAATATAGCTTTAGTGAGAAAGATTCTTATCTCGCAATGCTTAGAAAAAATGAAGGCGTCAACACACTCTTAATACAAGATCTCAAAACTCAATCGCAAATAAGTTTTGGAAACATAAAGTCCTTTGAGTGGCAGAAGAAAGGAGAGCTCTTAGCTATGATAGTGGAAACAAAAGATTCAACAGCAAACGGGGTTCAACTATATGATCCCAGGAAAGGAATCATAAAAGTATTAGATCAGTCGGCTCATATCTATTCTCATTTAGAATGGGGTGAAAAAGCTGACTATTTATTTGCCACAAAGGCGATAAATCAAGTAAGATCAGATGAGGATTCTTTCCAATTGCTTCATTGGAAGGGCTTCTCAAAATTGAATCCTATATTTTCAATTTTTGATCCCAATAAAACAGAATCATTCCCAGATGCTAGAAGAATCTTATCAGATAATATTAAGATTTCAGACAACGGAAATACGGTATTCTTCGAGACCCTTTCTTGGATACAAACTGAAGAAAAAAAGGAAGACAAATCTGAGAAAGAAGATAAAAAAAATCCAAAAGTAATTGATGAATATGAAGCCCCCGACGTAGAAATATGGCACAGCAAGGATGAATTGATGATTACTCAGCAAAAGGAAAACGCTAATAAAGACTCTGAAGAACCAATCTTATATGTATGGCATGTTGATAAAAATAGCAATCTTGCATTAAGCAATGAACTAGTTGAAAATGTTCGCTTACAAGTTAACAATAAGATGATGATTGGTTTGGATCAGACCCCTTATTCATTTGATGCTATGTTTGGTAGGCCAAGCAACGATATCTACCTTATCAATATTGAAAACGGAGAGATAAAAAAGGTTCTAACCGATATCAGAAGAACTTCGCCGATCAGCCCCAATGATAAATATTTCATTTATATAGAAGATAATAATATGCATCTATATGATATTGAAAAAGAATCATCTATTAATATTACATCCAGTTTAGAGGGTAAGTTTATTCAAGGTGATTCATACGATTATCCAGTAGAGGAAAAACCGCCTTTCAGCGGAGGGTTCTCAGCCTGGAGTAAAGATGGAAGTTCATTCCTATTTAATTCTGAATTTGATGTTTGGCAAGGATTCGTAAATGGAAATCCTTCAAAACGTGTTACTAAAGGAAAAGAAGATGATATCATTTACAGACATAGGTTTGTCTATCATGAAGATGAATTCATTGATTTGGACAAAGAGCAGTTCTTTTCAATGAGAGGAAAAAAATCTAAAAAATCAGGATTCACGAAAGGTATACTTGGTCAAAAACTGAAGAAGTTAATCTACGATGATGTAAGTATTTATCAATTATATCAACCACATCAAGAACTTAATTTATTGACTTATAAATCCCAGTCTTTTGACAAATCTCCAAATCTGAATATTGCTGAGTTGGATTTTTCAAATTCGAAAAAGGTTTCACATACAAATTCTTTTCAAGACGAATATGCTTGGGGGAAGGCAGAACTTATAACATTCAATAATGCTAAAAACAAAAACGCCCAAGGGATTCTGTACTATCCTGCAAATTATCAAAAGGGAAAAAAATATCCGATGATAACATATATATATGAAAAACTTTCTGATAGGTTTCATAGATATACTGTGCCATCTAAGACTAACTACTATAACACTACCGTCTGGCAGCAACAGGGATATTTTGTATTGAAGCCAGACATTGAATTCATAGCTGGAGATCCTGGGGTTTCTTCTGCAAAGACACTAGAGAACGCTGTCGCCGCTGTTATAAAAAAAGGCGATGTTGATGCTTCTAAGGTTGGCCTAATAGGACATTCTTGGGGTGGTTACCAAGCAGGTTTTGTACCTACTCAAACTAATATTTTTGCGGCAAGTGTAGCTGGTGCTGGATTGACTAATTTTATATCTATGTATTTAGCAATAACACCCGCATTTGGAGGATCTCCTGAAAATAATCATTTTGAAATCTCTCAAGAACGTATGATAAGTCCACCTTGGCAATCACCAGACAATTACATTCGAAATTCATCTGTGATGAATGTTGAATCTTTAAATACGCCGATTTTATTTGAAGTTGGAGACAATGACATGAATGTGAATTGGAGGCAAGGAATCGAATACTACAATGCTGCCAGAAGAGCAGGCAAGCAATTTGTTTTACTAGTATACGCCAAGGAAGGTCATGGTGTTAGAGAAGAGAAAAACGCATCAGATTATCAACAGAAAATTCTAAGGTGGTTTGGTCATTATCTTAAAGGTGAAGAAGCCCAAGATTGGATTTTGGAAGGAATTCCTTATAGTGAGCAACAACGTAGGTTAAAAAAAGGAGATTAATAGTTTATGTTCAATTATGAATACTCAAATTTGTGCTAATCCGGGCTTCCTTGAGAACTTAGATAAGCTCATAAAAAAGAGAATAACGAAAGGCTATCAACCAGACGAAGTTTTTAGATTGAATATATTGGTAATGGCTATTATCATGAAATTGAAGAAGTTACTAAATGTCTAATAATTAGAACGCTAGAAAGTACTAAAATGCCTAAAATGATTCTTTGTTTAATAACGTCTAACTTCGTTTAACTTTAAATATAAAACATTAAAACGATTGCATATTAAGTCGATGGAACACATTTACAGGGTTAAACTAAACTTCAAAAAAATCAATCGCTTTTTGATTGCTTTTTGAGCATCGCTAAATACATATTTTCGACCTTAGTTCTTGCCCATGGTGTGCGTCTTAAAAATCTTAGACTCGATTTTACAGAAGGGTTGTGAGTAAAACAACGGATATTAATATTAAAACCTAAATATTCCCATCCATAATGAGCTTCCAACTCATTAATGATTTGCTCAAGTTTTACACCATGCAAAGGATTGTTGGGTTGTGTACTCATTAGCGTCGTCTATCATTATTTTGCTTTGGACGTCTAGATTTATTATTTCTATTATTACCACTTCTATTTGAATTACCTGAGGCATTTGAAGAATTTTGTCTCCGACCTCTTTGACGCCCTTGACCTTGTTTTATGGGTTCAGTCGATGCATTTGGGTCAGGTTCAAACCCTTCAAGAATTTCAACCGGAATTCTTTCTCCAACTAGTTTTTCAATATCCCTTAAGAACGACGTTTCGTCTGCACTTACTAAAGATATCGCTTCCCCACTTGCCCCTGCTCTACCCGTTCTGCCAATTCTATGAACATAATCTTCGGGAATATTAGGTAGCTCAAAATTAATAACATGTGGCAATAATGGTATATCCAGTCCACGAGCAGCAATATCTGTGGCAACCAATACACGAACCGTGCTGATTTTAAAACCAGCTAAAGCTTTAGTTCTAGCACCTTGACTTTTATTACCATGAATAGCTGCAGCAGTAATACCAGCACTAATCATTTTTTTGCATAAATTATTCGCACCATGCTTTGTTCTAGTAAACACTAAAACCTGTTTCCAATTACCTTCACTTATCAACTTAATAATCAAGCCTACTTTTTTGCCTTTAGCAACACGATATGCTTTTTGTTTTATGGCTTCGACTGTAGTATTTTCAGGTGTAGCTTCAACTTGAATAGGATGATGTAAAATATTGTTAGCGAGGTTTTTGATTTCTCTTGAAAACGTTGCCGAGAACAACAAATTTTGTCGCCTTGAAGGCATCAAGCTCATAATCTTATCAATATCCCTTTTAAAACCCATATCGAGCATCCGATCAGCTTCATCTAAAACCAGAATCTCAATTTTAGAAAGTGATAATACGCCTTGACTTTGTAAATCCAAAAGTCTCCCAGGCGTTGCAACCAGAATATCAACACCATTTCGTAAAGTGGACACTTGTGGCCTTTGGTTAACGCCCCCAAAAATAACTGCAGATTTAATATTTAGAAATGCACTATAAGACCTCACGTTATCATAAACCTGTGCGGCCAACTCTCGTGTTGGGGTCAATACCAAAGCGCGTATGGGCCTATGTCTTAATTGTTGCCCTTGAGACAAAATTTGCAACATTGGTAATGTAAAACCTGCCGTTTTACCAGTACCTGTTTGAGCTGAGGCTAAAATATCTTTCCCTTCTAAAATTAATGGGATTGCTTTTTCTTGTATTGGTGATGGATTTGTATAGCCTTGTTTGTTGACGGCTTTTAATAAGGCTTCAGATAAGCCCAGAGATTTGAATGACATATAAATTGTTTACAAAAGCCCATAATAGGCATTTAATAAAAACACAAATCCTATGACTTATATTTAGTATTAAATGAGATGACAATTTATTAATAATACCACCTCTCTAAAATTAAGCTGCAAAGGTACGTCTAATTTTGCAAAAGTATTCCTATTCCCAAACGGATTCATCTTTTTAAATTTGTAACGCTTTATAAGTTCTGATGTCTAACTTAATATCAATCAATAAAATCAACCAAATGAAATTTAAAACGAGTGTTTTGTTATCTGGGCTAATTCTACTTCTTATTTGTTGTAAACAGAATGAAAGTGCAGAACCAATCCCGAACAATAATGAGCAAACACATGGTAGACTTGAAATTAATCAAAACGATACAATACAAAATGCATTGTACCATATCCTTAAAGAAAAAGACAGCTTAATGTTTGAGCGCTCTTACAATCAACTTGACACGAGTATACTTGAAGAATTAGCTACAGAAAATATTGAGTTCTATCATGATCAAGGTGGTGCAACCTATTCAAAACAAGATTTCATCAATGGGATGAAAGGACTTGGTGACCTATCTTATAAAGCAAGGAGAGAAGTCAAAAAAGGCAGTATTGAAGTATTCCCAATGTATAAAAACGGGGAATTATATGCTGGAATTCTAAAAGGTGAACATAGTTTCTACGCTAAAGAACCCAATGACAAACCTGAATACTTAACTAGCTCTGCAAAGTATACAGTGCTTTGGATTCTCAAAGATGAGGTTTGGAAAATGAGCAGAATTTACAGCTATGACCATAAAAACCCATAAGGATTATTAAGGAATTACTTTGCCTAATATCAGTGACTTATATATAAATTAGTTATATTAGTAGTAATCTTCGTTGTTGCTAATTTAATTGATTTAGAATGTCACAAAAAAAAAGGACTCTAAAAATAATTCTATGGTCAGCACGAATATTGGCTACCCTAGTTCTCGGATTTTTGTTATTTATGAGCTTTGCCCATGTTTTTAATCCCGAAGATAATGGATTGGGTTTGATTACCAATAAAGACAAATTATCTTTTATTTTTTTTCCTCTAAGTACTATTATCGGTTTATTGTTGGCTTATAAATTTAAAGGATTGGGAGGTATAATTACCGTAGGCGGATTAATTTGCTTGCACATCATTAGGCCCGACCTTGCTTCTAATCTTATTATTAATGCACTTGCTATTCCAGGGTTATTATATATTGTCTATTCAGTTTGGTCTAAAAACTAAAAAAACTCTCTATACTGCATCACTCTAAAGTCAAAAGTATTGAATTTTGGGTTTATTGCCTTTAGTTGTTTGTAGAGTGACATACTCCCTATTGAAATATTTGCCGCACCAGAACCAGACGTTAAGGATACTTTTTTTATTGCTCGTTCAGATTGAAAAGATTCCTTCGTTTCACTTGGAATGACGAATTGATGAATTCTAGGGACTTCACTAGAAACCAATTCTAACTTTAGATTATATTCCCTAAGATGTATCCAAAAAAAATATTCAGGTCCGTTTTTACTATTCCCTCCAGTGAATAAAATTGTATTAATTTTTGGGTATTGATTTAAATAGCTCACTAAATCCCTCAACTTAATATTTTTCATACCCAAATTAGAGGCATCAATTTTCTTCCTTTCTGCACTGGCCACAATATCATAAACGCCAATTTTATGCTTAATCAAAAATGCTTTCGTTCTTTTATGGCTTCTTGAGAATTATCGTAACGTAAATTTAGGTTATGAATCTTATCAATAAACAACCATAATGAATTGTAAAAACTCCCATAACAAAAGTCAACATCCTTCTCCAATAGGGCTCCCGTAGAAAATCGTGGAGGCGGTAAAGTGCCAACAATAAGTTTCGTGGTGTCTTCTTTAATAAATGGCTCGTATGGATGCTTATGAAGGAACAGTTTACTTTGAATTGGTTCTTAAAAGTAGTATTTTTAAGCCATTAACTAATAAATAATTAGGCAATGGGAAAAGGTGACAAAAAAACGAAACGCGGAAAAATCAGTATGGGTACTTTTGGTGTAAGACGTAGAAGAAAAAAAACTAGGCCTATAGTAGTAGCCGCTGCCAAGAAAAAACCAAAAGTAAAGGTAGAAACTAAAACCAAAGAAGAACCAAAAGCGAAGGCAAAAGCTCCTGCAAAGCCAAAATCTAAGCCAAAGACTAAAGCAACAGCAAAAAAAGAGTAACAATATAAGCGAGGATTTCCTCGCTTTTTTTATCTTATAAAAACGAGTTCCTTATCAGTCGACATTGCTTCACTAAAACCATAGCCTTCATAGTTAAACCCTTTTAAGTCGTCAATAGTTTTTGCATCTGTGTCAATAATGTAGCGAGTCATATATCCACGAGCTAATTTTGCAAAAGTCATTATGGTTTTATATTCCCCGTTTTTATAATCTTTAAAGTTTGCAGTTATCACAGGAACTTTTAAGGCTTTTACATCAATAGCCTTAACATATTCATTGCTTGCTAGGTTTAAAAACAATTCGTCCTCTTCTAATTCTTCATTTAATTTGGATACAATTTGCTTTTTCCAGAACTCATACAGGTTTTTATTTTTCCCTACCGGAAATTTAGTCCCCATTTCAAGTCTATAAGCCTGTAACAAATCCAAAGGTTTTAACAAACCATACAAACCAGAAATAATTCTTACGGTATCTTGAAGTTTTTCTATTTTCTCTTGCGGAATAGTATAGGCATCCATCCCTCTATAAACATCGCCACTAAACGCATATATAGCTTGTCTCGCATTATCATTGGTAAATGGCAAATGCCAATCTTGATTGCGTTCATAGTTAAGTTGACTCAAAGCTGGAGAAATCTTCATGAGCTTGGATAAACTCCTAGCCGACTTCTTTTTGAGTAATTTATTTAAACGCTCAGCCTCTTTTAAGAAACAGGCTTCAGTTGATTTTTGTGTTGGCAGTTCGCTTTCAAAATTTAATGACTTCGCAGGTGATAATACTAATTTCATGAATTGAAAAATTTATTAGATTCAAAGTTACAATTACCCAATTAAAATTAAAAAAGTGGACTTGACTTTATTCCTATTATAGGATAAATGGAATTGATGATTGCTCAATTATTATTCTGGTGTAAACTATAACCTCTCCATTTTTCAATACACTGCTGCATATCGTCAGGAATTTCGGTTGTAAATGACATCACTTTTCCTGTCACAGGATGCTCAAATCCTAATGTCTTTGCATGAAGCGCTTGTCTTGGCAACACTTTAAAACAGTTTTCAACAAACTGTTTGTATTTGGTAAATGTAGTGCCTTTAAGAATCCGTTCACCACCATACCGCTCATCATTAAATAAAGTGTGGCCAATGTGCTTCATATGCACACGTATTTGATGGGTGCGCCCAGTCTCTAATTTGCAAGTCACCAATGTAACATAACCCAAACGTTCTAAGACCTTGTAATGTGTTACTGCATGTTTACCTTTGTCTTCATCATCATCCAAAAACACTGTATTTTGCATTCTATATTTAGGGTGCCTCCCAATGTTGCCTTCAATAGTGCCTTCGTCCTCTTCAATATTACCCCAAACTAGAGCTACATATTCACGCTCACTGGTTTTTTCTGCAAACTGATTAGACAAATGTGCCATCGCAATTTCAGTTTTTGCTATGACCAATAGGCCACTGGTATCTTTATCTATTCGGTGCACTAAACCTGGTCTGTTACTCGAATTATTGGGCAAATTATCGAAATGAAAGGTTAAGGCATTTATAAGCGTTCCGGAATAATTACCATGTCCAGGGTGAACAACCATGCCTGCTGGTTTATTAACAACTAACAAAGCATCATCTTCATAAACTATGTCAATCGGAATATCCTCGGGTACTAGCAAATTTTCATAGGGTGGATGTGCAAATAACACACGTATCTCATCATGAGGCTTAACCTTATAATTGGATTTTACTGGAATTCCATTGACCCTAATACTGCCTTCTTTGGCAGCAGCCTGAACTTTATTGCGTGTAGCATTTTCAATAAAGTTCATTAAATATTTATCTATTCGCAGTGGCTGTTGGCCTTTTTCTACAGTAAAAGCATGATGCTCGTACAATTCATTCTCCTCTTCAGGCAAGTTAATACGTTCTTCCATTATTCAACTATTTAACTAACCTCTACCATTGCCTAAAACCAAATCTACTTTAGATGTTTTTTCCAATAAGGTTCCAGCTTCTATAATCTTTCCTTTATACTTTACAACCAATACTTCGTCTTTCCCAATATCATCAATATAACTTATGTTTCCAATTTCAAAACCTAAAGCCTCTAATGTTGGTTTGGCCTGACGCAGTGTTTTTCTAATCACCAAAGGAACAGCAATTTTTCTATACCCAGAGGGGTTTAAAGTGAGATATATTTTTCGATTTTCTTTTACCAATGACCCTGCTTCTGGTTTTTGATCAATAACGGAGTATTTTGGGTATTTAGGATTGTAATTAGCCGAATCTTGAACAACCATTTGCAAATCATTGTCGTCAATTTCAATTTGTACCACATCCAAAGTTTTACCCTTTAACTCAGGCACATTGACAAAGTTACCATGGTTGGTCGTATATTTTAAAAACTTAAGTACAAAAAAACTTAGTACTATGAGTACAAGTACTGCCAATGCTATTTGCTTTAGAAACACTTTACTGGTAACAAATTTAATAAGACTCATTTAGATTTTTGAATATTTAGCAAAACTACACAATTTTATAATTCTATAAATTATTGGTTTAACTTTAGTTCGACAATATATACGTTATATTAGATTAAAAAGGTTTTTCATTAAACGAATAAATGATATTTTTACACATCGGTTAATTTGAATGATCATTGACTGCTAACAACAATTGATAGGTACATGAAAAAAAAGATTGCCATAATTATGGGTGGATATTCAAATGAATATGAAATTTCACTGAAGAGCGGAAGCGTTGTTTATGAAGTTTTGGATAGCAATAAATACGACGCTTATAGAGTGCATATTTTTGAACATAAATGGGTACATGTTGACGACGATGATAATGAATTTCACATCGATAGAAATGATTTTTCTGTAATTGTGAACCATTCAAAAATTACTTTTGATTGTGTTTTTAATGCCATTCATGGCTCTCCTGGTGAAGATGGATTTATGCAGGCTTATTTTCACCTATTAAACATTCCACATACCAGTTGTGGTATGTATCAAGCCGCACTCACTTTTAATAAACGTGATTGTTTGAGTGTGCTTAAGCCATATGGTATTAAAACTGCCGAATCGTATTATGTAAATCTAGGAGATACTATTGATGAAGATATAATTATTGACAAGGTAGGACTACCATGTTTTGTTAAAGCCAATAGAGCGGGAAGCAGTTTTGGCATTACCAAAGTGTATAAAAAACAAGATCTCCAAGGTGCAATTGATTATGCGTTTAAAGAAGATGACGAAATTATTATTGAGGCCTATTTGGATGGCATCGAAGTGTCTGTTGGTGTTATTACCTATAAAGGGAAAACCAAGGTATTGCCAATTACAGAAATTGTTAGTAATAATGACTTTTTTGATTATAAGGCCAAATATTTGGGTGAATCTCAGGAAATCACACCAGCCAATATTAGCAACGAAATGGCCACAAAAGTTAATGAAGTAGCAAGGCAGGTATATGATATTTTAAAAATAGACGGCTTTTCAAGAAGTGAATATATATTTAAAGATGGTGAACCTCATCTATTGGAGGTGAACACAGTGCCTGGATTAACCAAAGAAAGTATTCTACCCCAGCAAGCAGTTGCAGCAGGAATCAGCTTAGCAGCGCTGTTTGATAATGCTATCGAGGAAGCTTTCAAATAAAAATCGTAATTTTAAACAAATGAAAAAGGCCATTTTTCCAGGATCGTTTGATCCATTAACATTAGGGCATTACGATATTATTAAGCGTGGTGTGACCCTTTTTGACGAAATAATTGTGGCTATTGGTGTAAATGAATCTAAAAAATATATGTTCTCTCTTGAAGAACGTCAGCGGTTTATTGAAGATGCTTTTGCTGATGAACCAAAAATAAAAGTGATGACTTATCAAGGAATGACCGTTGATTTTTGTAAAGATATAGATGTTGAATTTATTTTACGAGGTTTACGCAATCCAGCAGATTTTGAATTTGAAAAAGCCATTGCTCACACCAATCGGGATTTGGCACCTATAGAAACTGTCTTTTTATTGACTTCAGCAAAAACGTCATATATAGCGTCCTCCATAGTGCGGGATGTCATTAGAAATAATGGCGATTATACCAAATTAGTTCCTAGGAGCGTACGTGTAAAATAGACCATCTTGAACATGAAACCATTTAATATAAACTTTCTGGACCATGTTGCAATTTATGTTGAAGACATTGGCGTATCCGTTGCCTGGTATTCTATAGTCTTAGGGTTAAAAAAATACCAGCTTCAAGAATGGGGCGATTTTCCAATTTTTATGTTAGCGGGTAAAACGGGTGTGGCTATATTTCCAGCAAATTTTGAACATGAAAAAATAAATCAAGAATCAAGAAATGTAAGCATTGACCATTTCGCGTTTAATGTATCAAACAATGATTTTAAGAAAGCACAAGACTACTTTAAAAGTATTGGTGAAATATTTCAATTTCAAGACCATCATTACTTTCACTCCATCTATTTAAGAGACCCTGATAATCATAAAGTAGAACTTACTACGCTATTAGTTGATGACAGTGATTTTTATAAATAGTTTGTCCCTTCGTCTGAAATTGCAATTCAAATTATAGTGATGAACTCTTGAATAGGTTTTAAAGATTATAGTCTCCCAATCCTCTATTAAACGCTTCTGGGTTTTCAGCCAAATGATATCGTGGATCATCTATGGCTTCAACAATAACATCCCTAAACTTAGGGCTCGATTTATACAACAAAACTTTACAGTCCTCACTCAAGTGTTTTAATTTAACCTGCTTACCCTCGGCTTCATATTTATGTACCAAATTAAAAACAGCTTCAATAGCGGAATGGTCACTTAAACGGGATTCCACAAAATCAATTTCCACATGTTTTGGGTCGTTTTTAATATCAAACTTGTCGTTAAATGCAGAGATACTTCCGAAAAACAATGGCCCCCATATTTCATAAATTTTCGTACCATCTTCCCTAATACGTTTGCGTGCACGGATACGTTTTGCATTCTCCCAAGAAAACACTAAAGCACTCACAATAACGCCAGAAATAACAGCAATTGCCAAATCGAAAACAACAGTCAACGCCGACACTAAAAATAATACAAACAAATCTGTCTTTGGGATTTTATTCATAATCCTAAAACTTGACCAAGCAAAGGTTCCTACGACCACCATGAACATAACCCCAACAAGTGCAGCTATTGGGACTTGTTCAATGAGACTAGAGGCAAACAATATAAAGCCCAATAAAGCAAGTGCCGCAGTAATACCAGAAAGGCGACCACGGCCACCGCCCTTAATATTAATGATTGATTGTCCGATCATGGCACATCCACCCATACCACCAAAAAATCCTGTGACGATATTAGCACCTCCTTGTGCTATACATTCCCGATTAGAGTTTCCTCTGGTCTCGGTAAGTTCATCAACAAGATTTAATGTCATTAAGGATTCTATTAATCCAATAGCCGCAAGAATAAGGGCATACGGGAAAATAAATTTAATAGTTGTCCAATTAAAAGGCACTTTATTAAAAATATCGAACTGAAACTGTGGTAAACCACCTTTGAGACCGTCTCCTCCACCATCGGTTATAAAACTTCCCACAGTGGCAACGTTTAGTTTTCCTAAAATTACAATGGCAGAAACTACCAAAATAGCCATTAAGGCTTCAGGCAATTTTTTTGTGAGTTTTGGCAGACCAACCATAATCCCCATGGTTAAGGCCACAAGACCAATCATAATCCAAAGTTGCGAGCCATGCATCCAAACTTCCTGCCCATTCTCGCTGGTCATAAACATACCCAGTTGCGATAAGAATATAACGATCGCCAAACCATTAACAAATCCCATCATTACGGGATGTGGAATTAAACGTATAAATTTTCCGAGTTTAAACACACCTGCCAAGGTTTGTATAATCCCCATAAGTATCACGGTAGCAAACAAATAGTACAAACCCAGTTGCTCACTTTCTGCCCCCATGGCATTCCCTTCGGCAACCAAACTAACCATAACCACTGCCAATGCACCTGTAGCCCCGCTTATCATCCCTGGGCGGCCACCAAAAATTGCTGTAATCAAACCAATCATAAATGCGGCATACAAGCCTACCAAAGGATCTACGCCAGCTACAAAAGCAAAGGCAACGGCCTCAGGCACCAAAGCCAAGGCTACAGTGAACCCACTTAAAATATCGTTTTTGGCATTTGCAGCACGTTTTCTAATAAACTCAGTCATGATGGTTAGGTTATAACAAGCCGCAAAAATACAAAATAAGAAGGGCTTATAGACCTAAATTTATATGTAATAATGCGTATTGACTTTAATTTAAATTAGGTAACTCGTTATAATTGGATTTGATTAATTAAAGCAGAAAGAGATATTAGACCTAGTGTTTAATTACTGCCAACCCATAGTAAATGATAAAAATCTTTAGAAAAACAAGATACGACTTAATGGAAAAAAATAAAACTGGAAAGTATTTAAAATATGCTGTTGGAGAAATTATACTTGTTGTTATTGGGATTTTAATTGCTCTCTCAATTAATAATTGGAATGAAGATAGAAAGCAATACTTAAATGATAATAAATTTTTGAAGAACCTACAATACGAGGTGGAATTGGACACTGTGGTTTTTGCTGATAAAACAGCAACATATAATAAAATAAACGAACAGTTAATACAAACGTTGCAATTTTTAAATCGTCCAACAGGTGTTAACAAAAATGAGCAACGAATAGTTATTGATGCTATAATAAACCTGGAAATTCTAACACCCCGTTATAAAAATATTCAAAGAAATGATATTAAGTTAGCCGACGGGACATTGGACAATATAGATAATCAACTAAATCAGGTATATCAACAATATATAGAGAATATCAAATCTAATAATGACATCATTAGCAAATTGGGTGAAACCTTACAGTTCGTTGCTACACAAGACGTATATTCGAAAGTTGATTTAAATTTTTCTGACTTAATTGAAACAGTAGACTTTGATTTAGAAAAATTAAGAAACGATCGATCTTTTAAGAACGCTATTAATCGATCCATAGGATATCGCAATGTGTCTATAAGGTATATGAATCAGCAAAAAGACCAGGCCATTGAAATATTATATTTCTTAAATGAAAAATTAAAATAAAATTCAATTTTCACACAGTATAAGGCTAAGTATAGATATTTTCTTCTCAAAAGACTAACTTCGTTATCGCACGATATCGTTAATTTAAACAAACCATATCTTAACGATGGAACACATTCGCCAAAGGCGAACTTTAATCTGCACAGCTTGGCTGACTTTGCATCTTAAAGTAAATGTGTTCCATCAACAGGGTTAAACCAAATTACTACTTGTGATTTATCTATTAATATCGCCTTCGTCGGGCTTCGAGCCTTAACGTGTAACATCGTTGGTTAATAGTAATTTGATTCTGCTTCTCTAATTCCCAAGCTAATGAATTCTACAATTTACACTTCGCCTTGCGAAGCTAATTGATCCACCAACAATTTGAGAGTATTTCGAAGTCCTATTCTCAAATTATTGTTACAGAATTTATTATCTTTTCATTCTTTAACCAGAACTACGTTTAACCCTGTTGATAACGAAACAGTCCTTAAACTAACAACGTAATATTAGCATACAAGTTGGTCATGGTGTTTTTGTAAAACACTAAAATCAACAACTTTATAACAGCTGATTTTCCTGTATAAAATCCTCGAATTCCTAAAGATTTAGCATTTTTTTTGTTAACTTTAAGCTAAATATGACAAATACTAAACCATAATTTAAACGTTTAGCATTTATGTTTTACCAACCATACCGCTTAAAATTTATAAAAGATGTCTTCAGAAGTTATTATCATAATTATAGGATTTGTTCTTATCTTAATTGCTATCCTTGATAGTATAAGAATAAAAGATTCGTCTCTTGGAATAATCAATACTAAATTGAGAGTTCCTTTAGGAATCATTGGTATTTTATTGATTTTTTACGGCAGTTACTCTTACGAATCGGTTACTTTACAAGGCCAAATTGAACGGGCCGATGTTGGGAATAAACTACGTATTGAGCTACCCGTTGAAAAGGTTCAAGTGATATCTCCAATTGATGGTGATTCTGTTGAATGTAGGATTTTAACCATGGGTGTTTATCCAAATTCTCATAGTAAAGATATTTGGGTATTATTAAAACCTTCTGATAGTATGTACTATCCACAGTCAGACCATACTAACACGTCTTACAAAAGAAATGGCGAATGGCAAGTTATTACTCGATTTGGAGGTGATAAAGGAGAGTCTTATGATATTATTGTTTATGAAACCGACTCATTGGCCTCTCAATATTTTGGCAAAACCATTCAAAACTGGAAAGAATCAATGACATTTACTGGTCTTAGAGAAGAAGACCTCCCTAAAGGAGCTAATGAAATTGACAGAATTGCTATTACTCTAAAAGAAAACTGTCGAGGTGTCCACTAAGTTTCTAAAACATGGTCAAAACCAAAATTAGAAATTAAGTTTTGTAATTTAATTACTACATAAATTCTTTACCCTTTAAAAACTAACTTCGTTATCAGACGATATAGTTAATTTTAACAAACCATATCTTAACCAACAACCAAAAACTACTTAAACCAACAGCTTAATATTAGCGTACGAGTTGGTCATCGCATCTTTTATTTTCGCTTCGTTTAGCCATTCCACTTTTGTAATTCCCTCATCTTCTTGTGGTAATAAAGGACCATCATAACTGGTGTGCATTTCAAACCAATAGGTGATTTTTATTTTGTATTTACCGTTACGTTTAAAAATATGATAAGTCATTTCAAGTGGTTTGGTAATACTAATTCCAGTAATCCCCGTTTCTTCCTCTACCTCACGAATAGCAGTTTTATCAATAGTTTCCTTGCCTTCCGCCTTGCCTTTTGGTAAATCCCACTTATCATTTCTATAAATAAATAATACCTCTCCATTATCATTATACACCTTTCCTCCACCAGCAATAACATTGGGCAAAAGTTTTAAAAAAGTCTTTATCAACGTGTCTTTTTGCTTACCAATAAGCCTTATAGACGCAATGTTTTTCTTCTGAATATCCTTAAGGATTTTGGTTATAGAAGCGGTCTCAAGTAGGTAGTTTTTAAAATCGGTTTCTTGCTCAACTTTTGTTGTAAGAATAATTGGTTTGTCACCTACAAAGATTTTATACATTGTTAATTAAAAACAATTTTTAGAAGGGTAAAAATAGTATTTTTTTAATAGTTTTGCCACTATGATTTTTAATAAGGCCACGGCCAAAAAAACCGCCGAAGTATTACTTCAAATTAATGCTATAAAATTAAGCCCTAGCGAACCTTTTACATGGGCATCTGGTTGGAAATCTCCTATATATTGTGACAACAGAATTGTACTGTCTTTTCCCCATATACGTAACTATATCAGAGAGAAAATGGCTAGGCATATTGAGAAACAATACGGAAAACCAGATGTTATTGCCGGAGTCGCCACTGGTGCCATTGGTATTGGTGCCTTAGTTGCTGAATATTTAGGGTTACCCTTTGTATATGTCCGGCCAGAAGCCAAGAAACATGGTAGACAAAATCAAATTGAAGGCTTTATACAAAAAGGACAAAATGTTGTCGTGGTAGAAGATTTAATAAGCACAGGTAAGAGCAGTTTGAATGCTGTCAAGGCACTTAAAGCAGCTGAAGTTAATGTAAAAGGCATGATTGCTATTTTTAACTATGGGTTTGATATCTCTACCAAAGCGTTTGAAGATGCCAATGTTACCCTATATACACTGAGTAATTACGAAAATTTACTTGAACAGGCGTTGGACACCAAGTATATTGCTACCAAGGATTTAGAAACTTTGTCAGATTGGAATGCCAATCCTAGCGAATGGAATGCTCATTGATAGCCTCTAATCAAATATAAAACACCAATGAATCTAGAATCTCCAAAAGTAACCATCGATAAATCTGCTCAAGACGTATTTGATTTTTTAACCAATGTTGAAAATTTTAAAACCTTGATGCCGGAAAACATTAGTAAATTTGAAGTTTTGGACAAAGATACGTTTTTGTTTGCATTAAAAGGGATGCCTGAAATAATACTAAAACAAAAAGAAGCCATTGCACCCAATAAAATTGTACTTGGTGCTGCCGGTGGTAAACTCGATTTTTCTTTAACGGGTGATATTTTTGAAATTGAAGACGGTAAAAGTGAAGTTCGACTCACCTTTAGTGGTGACTTTAACCCAATGATGTCTATGATGATAAAAGGCCCAATAAGCAAATTTATTGAAACTTTGGCTACAAATATGCCTAGCTCCATTTAGATAGTCAGTTGGAGTGAAGTTGCTTAGCCATTGTTATATTATTATTATTCTAATACAACAATGTAATTTCTTTTAAATCGAAAGTTTTTATTATATCATCTTCCAATCGCACTACTAAGTTGCCAAAATCATTAATACCCATTATAAATCCCGCAAATACTTCTCCTCTAATATTTTTAAAGCTAGAAGGTTTGTCCTTTCTAAATAGTTTGTTTTCGTATTCCGCTTTTATTTCATCAAAATCACCACACTCTAATAACTTGAAATAGTATTTTAGATTAGTTATGATAAGCTGTAAAAGCTCATCTAAGTTAAACACTCTTCCAGTAATCAATTTTAATGAAGACGCATTAGGCAATTTATAAAACTCGGTTTGATTCACATTTAAGCCAATCCCTATAATGGAGCACTCTAGATTAGTGTTTTTTATGACATTCTCGATTAAAATCCCACAAATCTTTTTGTTCTCTGACAAAATGTCGTTAGGCCACTTTACATATAATTTAGGGATATTAAAGCCTTGCAAAGCCTTAATAATGGCCAAAGAGGTTACTATGCTAATGTAAAATTGTTGTTCAATTGCTATTTTTGAACCATCTTTAAAGACACTACATATAAGGTTCTTAGCCTTTTCAGAGGTCCAAATAGTCCCCATTTGCCCACGTCCTTTATTTTGGTATTCTGCTGTTACAACAGTATAATCTTCCAATGCTTTTGCATCACTTATTTGTTTTAAATAAGTGTTAGTAGAGCCGGTGGCATTAAGTTTGATTGTACGCATAGTAATTAGGAAAACTAAAATTATAATTTTCTTAGGATTTTTTGAGTTATTAAGACCTAAAAAAATAATAACTTTGTGCAAATTAAAACAATTTAATGACGAAAGAAAAAAGTAATGCAGACCAATTAATAGCTGTTATATTAAATGGTATTGAAGATGTAAAAGGGCAAAACATTAATATTTTAGATTTAAGAGAGATAGAAAATACCGTTTGTGATTATTTTATTATTTGCGAAGGGACTTCAAATACACAAGTAAACGCCATTGTAAATTCCATTCAGAAAAAAGTTAGTAAAGAAACAAAAGATAAACCTTGGCATATTGAAGGTAGCGATAATGCTGAATGGATATTAATGGATTATGTAAATGTTGTAGTGCATGTTTTTCAAAAACATATTAGAGAATATTATGATATTGAAAGCCTATGGGGCGATGCCAAGACAACAGAAATAAAAACCAGTTACTAAAAAACACTTAATGTCAAACGATAAAAAAGTAAATAATAAAAAACCAAAGCTTAGTCCATATTGGATATATGGATTAATCATCGTCATATTTTTAGCCATAAATATGTTTTCTGGCGGCATGGGATCATCTACTGGAAGCCCTACTACGCCTGCGCAATTCTTTGAGTATTTGGAGAATGGTGATGTAGAGAATGTACAAATAGTAAACCGAAGGGAAGCCAAGATTTTTTTAACACCTGAAGCGGCTTCTCAAGAAATACACAGAAAATCTGTTAAGCCAAGTTTAATTCCCATGGCTGGTAAGTCGCCAAACTATCAATTTGAATTTGGAGATTTACAAAATTTTGAAAATCAGTTGAGCGAAGCGGTAAGCAAAAATGATCTACCCACAACCATTAGCTACGAAACTGAGCAAAATGTATGGGGTGATTTTTTATTGACGTTATTGCCGTTTGTATTAATTATAGGAGTTTGGATTTTTATCATGCGCCGGATGTCATCTGGTGGCGGTGGTGGTGCCGGTGGCCAAATTTTTAATATTGGCAAATCAAAAGCAAAACTTTTCGATCAAAATACAGATGTAAAAACAACATTTAAGGATGTTGCTGGATTAGAGGGTGCTAAGGAAGAGGTTCAGGAAATTGTGGATTTTCTGAAGCAACCTGAAAAATACACATCCCTTGGTGGGAAAATACCTAAGGGTGCCTTATTAATTGGACAACCAGGAACAGGAAAGACCTTATTGGCTAAAGCAGTAGCAGGAGAAGCAAAAGTACCGTTCTTCTCATTATCTGGTTCAGATTTCGTGGAGATGTTTGTAGGGGTTGGTGCTTCAAGAGTGCGAGATTTATTTAAGCAAGCCAAAGAAAAATCACCGTCAATTATTTTTATTGATGAAATTGATGCTATTGGTCGTGCAAGGGGTAAAAACGCAATGTCAGGAAGTAATGACGAACGTGAAAACACCTTAAACCAGCTTTTAACGGAGATGGATGGATTTGGTACAAATACCAATGTTATTGTTCTTGCTGCAACAAACAGAGCCGATATATTAGATAAAGCACTGATGCGTGCTGGGCGTTTTGACAGACAGATTTTTGTAGACCTGCCAGATGTAAGGGAGCGTAAAGAAATTTTTGAAGTACACCTTAGACCTCTAAAAAAAGCTAAAGGCTTGAATATTGACTTTTTAGCGAAGCAAACACCGGGATTCTCTGGTGCTGATATTGCCAATGTTTGTAATGAAGCTGCATTAATTGCTGCTAGAAAAGGAAACAAATCGGTTGGGAAACAAGATTTTTTAGATGCCGTTGATAGAATTGTTGGTGGTCTTGAAAAGAAAAATAAAATCATTACGCCTTCTGAGAAAAGAGCAGTTGCATTTCATGAAGCAGGTCATGCTACAATAAGCTGGATGCTTGAGCATGCAGCACCGTTAGTAAAAGTTACTATTGTGCCTCGAGGGCAATCTTTGGGAGCAGCATGGTATTTACCTGAAGAACGCTTAATTGTACACCCAGAACAAATGTTGGATGAAATGTGCGCTGCCTTAGGTGGTCGCGCGGCCGAGAAAGTGATTTTTAATAAAATATCAACTGGCGCCTTGAGTGATTTGGAAAAAGTGACCAAACAAGCTAGAGCTATGGTAACAGTGTATGGCTTAAGTGATAAAGTAGGTAATTTAACCTATTACGATTCTTCGGGACAAAATGAATATGGATTTACAAAACCATATAGTGAAAAAACGGCAGAGCTAATAGATAAAGAAATATCCGATATTATTGAAGAACAATACCGAAGAGCAATTAAGCTTCTTGAAGCTAACAAAGATAAACTCACAGAACTAGCCGAAGTTTTACTTGACAAAGAGGTTATTTTTAAAGATAATTTAGAAAAAATATTTGGAAAGCGTCCTTTTGTTAAAGAAAAAAGTGATTCTTCAGAAGAAGAGTAAAACTGTTACAAATATCTTAATTAAACTCTGTTTAAGTTAAGATTTTATATATTTGATAAAAACTAGGACTTAACTCGTTAACAGTAATACCCTAAATGAGCCTATTTCGAAAAATCTTTGGCCCGAAATCTGATGACTCTCAGGAGAATATTCCGAGTAATGAGAGAAGCAAATATATGCCAGATATTAAGCTTCCTATTGATGAACGATTTACCATCAATTTTAAGGCTAACGGGGGTAAATTTTTGTATTGTGAGAATTTTGATGAAGTAGACCAAAATTTAGAACTTATCCTCGACGAGAAC
>Ga0316189_10000900_pt1 | contig 29686 bp, 27 predicted proteins | sample LowCovwburrow_MG_FD_204930 | JGI IMG/M metagenome (GOLD analysis project Ga0316189, IMG submission 204930) | Coastal sediment microbial communities from Maine, United States - Lowes Cove worm burrow | ecosystem: Environmental > Aquatic > Marine > Coastal > Sediment | place: USA: Maine...
CTAAAGATAGTATGGAGAAAAGAAAACTTTACATGAGATTATGGAAAGCACCTATTAAAATTTATTTTAGTAAATCAGTTGATGAAAGATATATAAAAATAATAAAAAGACTTGCTTCAAGCATTAGTAAAGAAGTGGATTCTTTAGATATATCAGTAGTAATTGATTTAGAAAAATCAAATTACATAGTGTATCAAGTTAATGAGAATAATAAATATAAATATTCTAAAAATCTTCCAAAAAATAAGTATATAGATTATTATAATTATTGGAAGAAAAGCATTATTTATGACACCAAACTCGAAATCAATACATCAAAGTATAAAAATAAAGTTGTTAATGTAAATTACTTGATACAATCGTTTATAAAATCACTAGGACATTTTAATACTACAGATAAAGTTCCTTGCAAAAGTGTTTTTTCTCAATGTAACAGTGGAAAGAAACGGTTTACAAAAGAAGATTTAGAAATTTTAAAATATCATTATTCTTATGGTATCTGCAAATTTACTGATTTAGAGAAATTTGAAGAAGCTCATATGAGGGCAAAAGAGACATTTTTAAAAACTGGAAGGTATCCACAATTTATTAACAAATAGTATCTTAAAAAATTATGGGAAGAGCATTCGAATTTAGGAAAGCTAGAAAAATGAAACGCTGGTCAGCCATGGCCAAAACCTTTACGCGTATAGGTAAAGATATTGTAATGGCAGTAAAAGAAGGAGGTCCGAATCCAGAAACCAATTCTAGATTAAGAGCAGTTATACAAAATGCAAAAGCTGCCAATATGCCTAAGGAGAATGTAGAGCGCGCCATCAAAAAAGCTACAGATAAAGATACTGAAAATTTTAAAGAAGCATTATTTGAAGGCTATGCTCCTCACGGAATCGCAATTTTAGTTGAAACAGCAACTGATAATAATAATAGAACAGTAGCCAATGTTAGAGCTGCTTTTAATAAATGTGATGGGAGCCTAGGAACTTCAGGTTCTGTGGTTTTTATGTTCGACCATACCTGTAACTTTACAGTAAAAAAAGAAGATATTACCATTGACATGGAAGAATTAGAATTAGAATTAATAGATTTTGATGTTGAAGAAATTTTTGACGACGAAGAAGGCATTGTTATTTATGCTCCTTTTGAACAATTCGGGGCTATTCAGTCTTTTTTTGAAGAGAACAATGTTGAGATTCTATCTTCAGATTTTGAGCGTATACCAACCACAACAAAAAAGCTGTCAAAAGATGAACAAGTTGATGTAGAAAAACTCTTAGAACGCTTAGAAGATGAAGATGATGTGCAGAATGTATATCATTCTATGGAAATTTAGATTAAAAAGGTAATCAGCAATTGTAGTCTTTAGTTTTTGAAATTAAAAATGAAATTTAAATATACTTTAAAGGAACTTCCTAAAATAGCTTCAGAAATTTTCAGAACTGCTGCTAATAAAACATTACTACTTTACGGTAATATGGGTGTTGGCAAGACCACTCTAATAAAAGAACTTGTAAGACAGTTAGAGGTTGATGATACAGTAAGTTCACCAACCTTTTCATTGGTTAACGAGTATCATTCCAGAAAGGGCGAAAAGATATATCACTTTGATTTTTACAGAATTGAACACGAAGATGAAGCATTAGATATTGGTATTGAAGATTATTTGTATAATAATGATTGGTGCTTTATTGAATGGCCAGAAAAAGTTAAAAATTTACTACCTTTAAATGCTGTTGAAATTTACTTGTCATTAAATAACGACGGTACACGTAGTTTAGAAATCAAACAATAATCATGAGTAAACAATTTTCACCTTTTAGTAAAGAAGAATTATTACCACATCCGGAAATGTTGGAAATAAAAAAACGAAAAGGTCAGTTGTTTATTGGTATTCCTAAAGAAACACATTTACAGGAAAAACGTATTTGCTTAACACCTGATGCCGTTGCTGCATTAACCGCTCACGGTCATAGAATTATTATGGAAACCGGTGCCGGAGACGGTGCTAATTATACTGATAACGAATATTCTGAGGCAGGTGCTAAAATATCATATAGTACAGAAGAAGTTTTTAAATGTAATTTAATCTTAAAAGTAGAACCTCCTACCTCTAAAGAAATTGGTTGGATAAATCCACAAAGTACCTTATTCTCTGCGTTACAATTAAAAACCCAGAATAAAAAATACTTTGAAGAACTTGCAAAAAAACGCATTACTGCTATTGCTTTTGATTTTATTACCGATGAACATGGAGTGTACCCTGTAGTAAAATCTTTAAGTGAAATTGCGGGTATATCGTCTATACTTATTGCGGCAGAATTAATGCAAAATAACAGTGAGGGTTTTGGTTTGTTATTTGGTAATATTGGAGGTGTACCACCATCTGATGTTGTAATTCTTGGAGCTGGTACTGTTGGTGAATTTGCAGCAAGATCAGCAATTGGACTTGGTGCACGGGTAAAGATTTTTGATAATTCAATTACCAAATTACGTCGTTTACAACAAAATTTGCCTTCACCTGTATATACTTCTACGATTCAACCCAAAACATTACATAAAGCATTGATGCGATGTGATGTTGCTATTGGTGCTGTTCGTGGCAAAACAAGAACTCCGGTTTTAGTAACCGAAGAAATGGTTGAGCAAATGAAAGACGGCGCCGTAATTGTTGATGTAAGTATTGATAGTGGCGGCTGTTTTGAAACTTCAGAAATTACCACACATAAAAAACCGACGTTTACAAAGCATGGTGTCATTCATTATTGTGTTCCAAATATCCCGTCAAGATATTCGAGAACTGCCTCATTATCAATAAGTAATATCTTCACTCCTTACTTATTGGATATTGCAGAAGAAGGTGGTATAGAAAATGCTGTTCGTTTTAATCAAAGTCTAAGAAAAGGTATGTATTTTTACCACGGAATTTTAACTAATAAAGCAGTAGCTGATTGGTTTGGTCTTCCTTTTAGAGATATTAATTTACTTATTTTATAGTTCTTTATGAATTTAAGACGCCGTTTTGGCCTTTACGGAATAGGATTTGCGGCTGGTATCGTCATAGTTTTATTTGTCCTTAACGGAAAAAATGCATCTTGTAATTATATGCCAAATGCACGAATGCTGGAAATTTTAAGGAATAAAGAACGTGTTTATTCTGACGAAGTTATAAACATTATGGCTTCAGAAAAAATCGATACAACTTCCATTATCAATATCCTCAATAATGGTGATATTGATTTTTCAAAAAGTAAAGTACACCAAGAGCCATGTCGGTATTATTGGGTAGATGGTTTTGCTAACAAAAAAGAAACCTCCTTGTACATTCAAAATTGTGATACGATTATCACAATACAGCAAATCTATTTCAAAAAATAATACTAATTATTAAATTTTAACTAATCAGTACCTTTTTACTGTAATTTCGATTTCCTTTATTGATATTGTAAATATATATTCCAGGTGTAAGTCTTGGTAATTTATCTGATATACTAATATCAGTTACTCCAGCTTCTAAAGTATCATCGAAAACAGTACCTATATTTTGTCCTATAATGTTATAAAGAGAAATTTGATAATTTTCTGGAAAATTATTCTCAATTCTAATCGCAACAATATCTTGATCGTAGATAGCGGTATGTGTAAAATTCTCTCTAATTAAATAGTCATGATTTACAACAGAATTTGAACAGTTAAATCCTAAATCGAGAGCAGTATATGGCCTAGGTATTGATTGATTAATCACATTCGAGTCAATACACAACCAATCTTGCATCACAGTACCATACACATCTATATAATCTTGGGTATGTTTTAAGTTTCCACCGCGTGTTAAATCAGTTAAACTTGGATGCTCACCAATAAAACCATTTCCATTAAGTGCTGGTCCAAAAAGCATCATAGGTGCTGCGGTTCCGTGATCGGTACCATTTGACCCATTCTCTCTTACGCGTCGGCCAAATTCTGAAAAAGTCATAGTTAACACATCTCGATCTCTGCCGCTAGGCTCTAGATCTTTGTAGAATGCTGTAACAGATTCTGATATATTGGTCAATAGTTGTTGATGTCTGTCTGGTTGATTTGCATGTGTATCAAATCCGTTAAGACTTACCATATATACACAAGTACCCATACCAGCTTTTACAGTATTAGATATAATAGCTAAGGCTCGTCCTAAATTGGAATCAGGAAACTCAACCGTATTTGTTTGTGAGTTTGCGGCATCTCTAATAACTCCCGAATATTTTAAGGTAGTATTCATGATACCTCTTACAAATTTCAATTGTTCTCCTTTGGTACAATCTGGTATGTCAGCAACATCATAAAAAGCGTCACTCTCAATTATTCGCTCTAATTGACGTGTATTAGCCATTGCAAATGCAAAATTACTTTCATTACCTGTAAACATAATATCACCTATACCACCGATTTGAACAGCAGGTGGGGCGTCTGGTAAATTTAATAGATAATCAGGATATATATTTTCAAAATATCGACCATATACACCAGTTTCTACTAAGTCATCATCAGTACCTCTTGACATATTATCGGTACCTGTAAAATGGGATAAATTTTGATTGTCATATCCTGTACCATTTACAACCTTCATACAGCCTCCCTCCCATAAGGGTTCAAGGGAATTTCGTAAATAACTTGGTACACCAAAATCATTTGATAAATTATATATATCAGCTAAATCATGTCTTATTGATGGTCGTGCATTTGCGTAATTATCGTAATCATAAATAGGTACTATTGTATTTAGTCCATCATTACCACCTTGAAGTCGTAAAATCAATAAAACCCTGCCTGAGTCTGCACTGGCCAAAGCATTAGTTAATGGGGTTGGTTGCCCGAAAGCCATCGGAATACCATTCACCATTAATGTAGCTCCTGCTCCACCTAAACCTAAAGTTTGTAAAAATGAACGTCTATTCCATTGTTTATGATCGTCTGCATTGCAATTTGCATGTAAGTCTTTTTCTGTACCCATAAGTTTTTATTTAAGTTGATAATCAGGGAGGAAGACTATATATTTTATAAGTTGACAAACTTGAAGAGGAACTCCTGGAAAGCTTAATGTCCATATATTGTCTTCAAAATAATTAGATGGTACGCTACTTTTAAATACATCGATACCTGTTTCAAAATCATCTAAGGTATACGGAACTTCGTTCATTAAAGCTTCAAAAATATCCTTAGTAACAATATCAGGATCAGTGCTGTTTCCTGAAACACCAATTGCAAACTGTCGTAATTGTTCTTCATCTTGCTCAAGAGCCCATGACAACATATCATCGAATAAAAATGCAGGTCTAAAGGTAATTGTACCAGAATTTATCCAATCTCTATCACCTGGCCATCCGAATACCGTTGGTGGATTCATTATATCTTGGTCAAAAAGTCTTGAAATATTCTTGATAGGTTCTTTGATCATATCATAAGTACCAAAATTAAACCCTGTAGTAGTCATAAATTGAATTATAAGATCAAGAGGGCTTTTAATTATCGTATTCTCAGCCTTTTCATCAAAAAAATGTTCGCTTTTAAATAAGGTTCTAAGTACAGGAGTAATATCAAAATTATTAGCTATAAAAATATCAGCCAACGGGTTGATTATATTTGGGCGGATTGTCTCATCATCAACTTCTGGGCTTACAAAATTGACATATATTTTTTCACAAATATAGCGGGCAATAAGCAGCGTTTTTTGGTCAAACAAAATATTATGTACGTCATCATAATCCCAATTGCCTGTTTGCTCGAAAATAGTTTTATCTTCAGCATCAAAATTTGCTACATTAAATATTATATTTGAATTATCACCATTCGCATAATCGTTATATCCTGTTAAAGCTCGTGAGGTTTCAACAATATCATCTTCTGTATATCCATTACCTTCACCTAAAGCAAAAAGCTCATATAACTCTCTAGCATAGTTTTCATTAGGACTGCCAGCAGTACTTTCAAAGCCATTTAAGAATTTTAGCATTGCATTGTCTAAACCCATTTCAGTAATAAAGTCTCTAAAATTACCAAAGCAATTTCTTTGTAAAGCCTGAAAATACCTAAATGCATATCCCGCAAAACCATATTCATTAGCAATAGTAACAAAATGATTGTGCCAAAAGAGTGTCATACGTCCTCGCACACCGTTATCAATCAATTCTTTTATAAATGTATATTGAGTTTCATCTACAAGATCGTTATTCTCATCCTCTCCATATGTAAACCCATTTGCAGCATAATCATCAGGATCTAATGGTGCCCAAGCCGGCTCTGCTGTAGGTGCTAAAGCCATTGCAGCATTAATTATTGCATCTACATAAGCAGAAGGTGTCATTGATAATGCATTAGGAATTTGGGATGTTTCGATACCGAAACCAATTCGATTATGCAAATGCCTAACTTTTTGACTATCCCATGGATTATCAATAGTTGGAACAAATACTGTTAGAGGGGAGGTGTTACATGATAGTAAATTAGCAGTCATATGTATACCTTTATGAGATTAATAACGAACTAAATTTGATTTTAGTATAACACAAAACTAAGTTTAAAACCTAAAGAAAATCTAGCATAAAATGGTCTTAAAAGAAAAGTCAAGTCATCATTAGTTAGATAGGAGTATAAAATCTATCAATAATCTGTTCTACATTATTGATTGTTTTTTTACACCAATCCAGTCGTTTTTCATTTTTTTCTTCATCAGTTAATTTCCAATTAACATTAGAATCACGCAAACGAGTGGTCAAATCATTTAAAATGATTGCAGCTGCAACCGAAACGTTTAAACTTTCGGTAAATCCAACCATAGGTATTTTTAAATATCCATCAGCTTCTTTCATCATAAAATCAGAAATACCTGCTTTTTCAACACCAAAAACAAAAGCAGACTTTTTAGAAATATCAAAGTCTTGCAACAAGCAGTCCCGATTGCCATCGGGATCATTGTGAGGTGTTGTTGCTATTATTTGATAATTGTTATTTCGTAAATTATCAATACATGATTGTGTATTATACTCTTCGGAATTATATTCGTTAAAGTCAATCCATTTCTGAGACCCTTTTGCAACTTGATTTGAGACGTAACTATTGTACTTATTTTCAATAATATGAATATCCTGAATACCAAATATATCACAGCTACGTACTACAGCACTTGTATTATGCTTTTGATAAATATCTTCTAAAACAACAGTAAAATGGCGCGTTCGATTATCCAAAATTTTTTCAAATGTTATTTTTCGGTTTTCTGTAATAATCGATTCTAAATGCTCCAAAAGCTTTGTATCTATCAAGGAAATATTTTTTTAGTAAAAATATAATAAAGTAAATTAGCTAAAACTTTTTTAATGAAAAAAATTGTTGTGTTAACAGGAGCCGGAATGAGCGCTGAAAGTGGTCTTAAAACTTTTAGGGAGGCTGATGGCTTATGGGAAGGTCATGATGTTATGGAAGTTGCTTCCCCTGAAGGCTTTGCAAGAAACCCAGAATTGGTTTTAGATTTTTATAATCAAAGAAGACGGCAATTATTAAAGGTAAAACCAAATAACGCACATGAAGCATTGGCGAACCTTGAGAATAGCTACGATGTTATTATTGTAACTCAAAATGTAGATGATCTTCATGAAAGAGCAGGTAGTTCTAAGGTTATTCATTTACATGGAGAATTGTTGAAGGTTAGAAGTACAATAAACGACAAGCTAGTTTATTATAGAGAAAAAGACATTATAGTAGGCGATCATTGTGAGTTAAATTCACAACTGCGCCCTCATATTGTTTGGTTTGGCGAAGCAGTACCTATGCTTGATACCGCAATTGAAATTACCACTAAAGCAGATATATTAATAATCATAGGAACATCAATGCAAGTTTATCCGGCAGCAAGTTTGGTGAACTATGTGGGTGAGAATACACCAATTTATTTTATCGATCCTAAGCCCTCTGTTTCTGAACATAGTTTTAAAAATTTGACGATTGTTCCTGAAAAAGCAACTACGGGCGTTCAGTTTTTAGTAAATAATTATTTAAATGGATAAAGTCCGTTTTAGACATGTATTAGATAGTGATTCAAGAGATTACAGCAACAGACCTCTCTTGGTAGATGCCGTTTTAGAACACCCAGAATGGATCATGATAGTATTAGAAAAGATGAGTGCAATTAACAATAAGAACTCTGATATGTCAGCTCGAGTTTTAGAATTGGCATGTAAGGAAGATTTAAGGTTAATTTTTCTATGTTTAGATGACTTTAGTATTTTAATTTCAAAATTAAAATTGGATGGATCCATTCGAGCTTCGGCTAAAATAATTGAACTCTTAATGGTTGAATATTTTATCAAACTCAATCCTATTTACATTAAAAAATTAACGTTAAATCATCTTGAACAATTCACTGAAAGTTGTTTTGATTGGATGATAACTGATAAAGCAATTGCTATTCAGGCACACTCAATGTATTCATTATATCTGTTAGGGACAAAGTATAATTGGATTCATATAGAATTAGTTCAAAATATTGAAAGAAATTTGCCTCAAGGAAGTACAGGATACCAAAATAGAGGAAAAAAAATAATAAATGCAATTAAGACTGATAGGGTACTTAAGCTTTATTAGAAATCAATAGCTGTATACTTTCAAATAATTTTCCATCAGAAATAACACTTCCTTTTTCAACTAGATCAAATAATTCTAAATTTCGTTCTTTAGTGTATTTTTTTGCACCTTTTAAAAATTGAATTGATTTATCATTTGTATTATCAACGAACCACTTGTAGTCATCTTCATTGAAAAAATCAAAATCAGGCTTATTAATTTGTACAACTATTCTCGAAATCTGCTTTGGTTCACACTTAAACAAATTAATATTAGTTTTTGAGAAATGTTCTAAATAATTCGTTTTAGTCAACGCATCATCCCAAACAAGATCGCTAAAAAGGTTTAACTCTTCATCAGCAACTTCGGGTTTCTTTGCCTTGATGGCTGACCATTCTTTTACGTCTACTTGCTGTGATGCTAAAAATTGTGCAAATTCTTTATGTAAAGCCTCAAATTGCTCTTTACTCAATTGTCTATACTTCATCTTCTATAAATCTATTTTGATTTTGCTGCAAAAATAAAAAACCGCTCTTTAATAGAGCGGTTTTTAATAGAATAAATTTGTTAATTAGAAAATATACCTTACTCCTAATTGTGCTTGCCATCTTGAAAGTAAACTAGCATCAAAGCCAAAAGTTTCAGTTAGGTCTGGATTAAAAGTATAGGTTGGTGTATTTGTAGCATCAACTGATATTGAAATAGGAGATGTATTGTTAGGCTGTTCTACCACTCCCCAATCAGAACTAATTAAATTACCAACATTCAAAATATCTAGGCTAATTTGAATAGTGTTTGTTTTATCACCAGATACCTTAAATGTAAAATCCTGTAATAATTTCATATCCCAACGACTTCTCCATGGGGATAATGCTCCGTAACGATCCATATAACCACCCCGATTATCTCTTAAATAATCATCTTGTTGTATATAAGCTTCAAAAGCTGCCGCTTGACCTGGACCAGAAAATTGCATTTGACCAACTTCAGATGCAGTAGGTATATAAATTAGATCATTATTTTGAAATGATGAATCATTATTTGCATTACCGGCATAGGTATAGTTAAAACGGCCTCCTTGTGCGTATTCAAAAAATGTAGAAAGAGTAGTTGGGGCATTTTCACCAAAAAATGTAAATCTCTTAGAAACTACACCAATAATTCTATGTGTATCACCATATTTTGAGTAAGATAAAACATCTTGATTTGCGTTTCCAAGATTTGGATTAAAATCAAAAGCATCTCCGGTAATTTCAGCTTCAATGGAGTTTACATCCTGAGCATTTAAATAATTATATGCTAAACTCGTAAATAATCCATTTTCGAATGATTTTTGCCCTTTTAATGTTGCGTTCCAAATTCTTCCTTTATCAGAATTAGTAAAAACATAAGCATTATTACCTCTATCTGCACCAAGATATATAGGTCTATTATCACCAGGAGCATTTAAATTACCTGACGGTTCTTGTAAGCCCCAATTCTGCACATGAGCAGCATTAATATCTTTAGTATAAGATATGTCAGCAGTTAATACTAAACCATTTTGTAATCTATAATCTGTACCGATATTTGTTCTCCATACTTGTGGAAATTTATAATCAGGATCAACAGCTTGGTAGAAAAATACATTCGGATTTCCAATTTGATTTGCTAACCAAACAAAAGGAAAACGACCTGTAAATAATCCTGAACCCCCGCGAAGCTGGAAGGAGTCATCACCATTAACATCCCAATTAAAACCTACTCTTGGAGAAATTAACCATTCACTATCAGGCATTTGAGTATTATCTAAAAATACTGTTTCTCCTGTATTTGGATTTAAATATGGTATTTCTGGCACGTAACAACAAGCTAAATCAATAACGTCTTGAGCCTTCTCTGCACTATCGAAAAATAATGGCTTATCGAAACGTACACCGTAGGTTAATTTAAAATTGTCTGTTGCATTCCACTCATCTTGTGCATAAAATGACAATTGACCAACATTGGTTTCTGCTAAGGCCCATCCGCCTGCAACGCCTTCTCCAGCTGCATTAAAAGCATCATTGGTAGCAATTGCACCCTGAATCAAGCCATCAATCAAACCTCCCGGTTGAGCATTATCTAAAAATTCTTGTACAGAAGCGAAATTTCTAAATTCACTTCCAATTGGGAAACCAAAAGTGCCTCCAAATACGCCTAAATTAAATGAATTGTCAAATTGAAATTTTTCAAAAGCAAATCCAACAGTAAATGTATGACTACCTTGAACTATATTTAAATTGTTTGACAATTGAAATACTTTCTGATCTAATCTATTGTTAATTGAAAATGGTTCATGACCGGCAACAATATAATTTGAACCGGCACCGTCTTGAATTAAGATACTTGGGGCAGGTGTAGATAACGCATTTCTAAAATCATCAAAGTGAGTGTAACCCACTTGTAATTTATTAGTTGCATTATCACTAAAAGTAGAGTTTAATTCTAATTGTACTGAATTTAATCTGTTATTAATTTCATATCCCGACTTTTCAAATTGTAAAGTTGTAAAACTTGGACCCCTAACACCAATAGCTGTTGGATGTGCAGGCTTCTCCTTAGAAGCATCTAAAAAATTATAAATTACAGCTAATCTATTATTATCATTTATATTCCAGTCTAGTTTAAAAATACCCTTGGTAGATTCTGATCCAAAAGTAAAGCCTTCATATCTACCACTATTATAACCCAGTGCAGTTAAAGCGTCTCTTACCGCTACTAAGTCGCTTTCTAATACTCGCGATTCATTAATGGCACCAGATCCAGTATTTGGTATCCATCCATTGGTACCCAAATCAATTCTTTCATCTTTTTCAAAATTTGCAAAAAAGAATAATTTATTTTTTACTATTGGACCACCCACACTAAAACCATATTGTTTTTGTTCTAAGTCGGGTTTAGTAACATCTTCTCCTTTAATTTTTCCTCCTGTTAAACTTTCATCTCTATAAAAACCATAAACAGTACCGTGAAATTCATTTGTACCACTTTTTGTAACGGCATTTATTGAAGCTCCTGTAAAACCTGATAAGGTAACGTCATAAGGTGCTAAAGAAACAGAGATCTGATCAATCGCATCTAATGAAATAGGTTGTGCATCTGTTTGACCTCCTGGAGTTGGAGCATCCAAACCAAAAGGATTGTTAAAAATAGCCCCATCTAAAGAAAAGTTATTGAATTGGTCGTTTCTACCACCGAAAGAATTTCCTGTTGAAGAAGGTTCTAAACGTGTAAAATCTGCAGCTGAACGTGAAATTGTTGGCAAATTAGTTAGTTCTCTACGTCCTACATTTGTTTGAGCGCCTGTACGATCATCACCAAAAACATTACCTGCACTTGGTGCTTGTAATACAACCTCTTCCAATTGTTGGCTGTCTGGTTGCATTTTTGTATCTAAAGTATAGGTTTTTCCTAGAGTAAGATTAATATCTTTAAACTCTTGTGGCTTAAAACCAACATAGCTTATTGTTACGGTATATGGTCCTCCTACTCTTAAATTGAGTAAATTAAACCTACCATCGAAATTTGTTGTACCACCAAATTTTGTACCTGTTGGGGTGTGAATTGCCACAACACTTGCATCTGGTAAGGGTTGATTTTGATCATCAACGACTAGACCTCTAATGTTAGAAGTAGTTACTTGGGCAAACGAACTCATAGCTATACAGAAAAATATAGCTAAGAATAAATAATTTTTTTTCATAATGTTCTGAGTTTATTTGAATTAGTTTTTTAACAAAAAATTAAATTAGTGTTACTAAAGTATAAAAAAAAAGCCGTTCATAACGAACGGCTCTTAAAACTTTACATTGAATTTATAAACAAATGCTTATTTATTTTCTGCAATCACGTCAAATGATAGATCAAAAATTACATCTCTGTGTATACGTACTTTCGCATTATAGTTACCTAATCGTTTTACTAAACCACCAGGAATAGTAATAAACTTTTTGTCTATTTCACTTCCTGCTTTAGCAATAGCCGCAGCTACATCAATATTACTTACTGAACCGAATAACTTATCTCCATCACCTGTTTTAGCGGTAATTTTAATTTCCAATGCTTTTATAGCATCAGCAACTTTAGTTGCTTCTTTAACAATATTTGCTTCTTTAAAAGCTCTTTGTTTTAAGTTCTCAGCTAATACTTTTTTTGCAGAACCAGTAGCTAATACTGCATATCCTCTTGGGATTAAAAAATTACGCCCGTAACCGTTCTTAACAGATACTAAGTCATCTTGAAATCCTAAATTTGCTACGTCTTTTTTTAATATAAGTTCCATACCAGTCTATTTATTATTTTAACATATCACCTACATATGGCATTAATGCCAAATGACGCGCTCTTTTAATTGCTTGAGATACTTTACGTTGATATTTCAATGAAGTACCTGTTAAACGACGAGGTAAAATTTTACCCTGCTCATTCACTAAGTACATTAAAAAATCTGCATCCTTATAATCAATATACTTGATACCGTTTTTCTTAAAACGACAGTATTTTACTTTTTGCTTGGTATCTATATCTAACGGTGTTAAATACCTGATATCAGCCTTATTTCCTTCTTTTGCTTGTTGATCTATCGATGCCATACCTTAGTTTTTAGTTGCTTTAACTCTTCCTTTTCTAACTTCTGCCCAAGCAGCTGCATGTTTATCTAACGATACAGTTAAATAACGCATAATACTATCGTCTCTTCTAAATTCTAATTCAAAAGGAGAAATAACTTCACCAGCTACTTTATATTCAAATAAATGATAAAAGCCAGTTTTTTTCTTTTGGATTGGATATGCTAATTTTTTTAAGCCCCAATCTTCTTTGTGAGTCATTTCGGCACCTTTAGAAACCAAGTAGTCTTCAAACTTCTTTACTGTTTCCTTTACCTGAGTATCAGATAAAACGGGATTCAAAATGAAAACAGTTTCGTAATGATTCATAATTAAATTGTTTTTTTGTTTATTTTTAAGCGTGCAAATATACGATATTAATTTATTTGTTCACATACAAATTACTATTAATATTTTGTAAATTTGAACTTAGTTGAAATTGCTAAACATTATACATGGAAATACCTGAAATACCGAACCTTATTCATTATGCAATTCCTTTTTTCATAATAACTTTAATTATTGAGGTTATAGTCGATGCTCGTGAAAAAACGAATACCTATGAAACAAAAGATGCGATCACGTCTTTAACTATGGGGGTTGGAAATGTTCTATTAGGGTTAATTAGTAAAACCCTGGTGTTTACAATCTTTATTTATTTGTATGCAAATTTCAGAGTATTTACCATTCCATTTGCTTGGTGGGCATGGATACTACTTCTTTTTATAGAAGATTTTGTTTATTACTGGTTTCACAGAGTCAGTCATGAAAGTCGTTTTTTTTGGGCATCACATGTTGTACATCATTCCTCTCAAAAATATAATTTAAGCACAGCTTTGCGTCAAACATGGTCTGGTGGCTTTTTAGCTTTTGTTTTTTGGCTACCTCTGCCAATATTAGGATTTCATCCCGTTATGATTTTGGCGCAGATGTCGATCAGTTTGATCTATCAATATTGGATACATACTGAATTGATTAAAAAAATGCCTCCTTGGATTGAGGTAATTTTTAATACACCATCTCATCATAGAGTACATCATGCAACAAATCCGCAGTATTTAGATAGAAATCATGCTGGTATTTTTATTTTTTGGGATAAATGGTTTGGATCTTTCGAGCCTGAAGTAGAAAAACCCAAATATGGATTGGTAAAGAACATCTCTTCTTTTAATCCATTATATGTAGCGTTTCATGAGTGGATGGCCATGTTTAAAGATGTTTTTACATCTAAAACGTCTTTTATAAATAGATTGAAATATTTTTTAAAACCTCCTGGATGGAAACATGATGGAACAGGAGTTTTATCGAATGATCTTAGAAAAGAATGGAGAAATAAAAATAGCCAAGACTAATACACTATTTCCCTTTCCTTTAAAAAGTAATTCAATGACAGGCTAAAAGTCTTGTTCTTCCAAGAATCATTTTCGATGTTTACCATGTTTGATAAACCGTGGTAATAATTTATTCGAATTTTAACTCGTTTTTTAATCAACAGTCCTGTACCGATATTAGCACCTATTGCTATTTGTTTTATATCTGCGTCACTCCCAATATCTAAGCGTATCGTTTCAACATCATTTTTTACTGCTACTCTGTTATTATATCCTAAATTAACTCCGGCATCTACAAAGAATTGAAAATTTCTTCGATTCCAGTTTAAATAATAACCTAAGTTTATGGGTATTTCTATTATATCAACACTCCATTTTTCATCGGTCGTATTAATACCTCTTCTGTTAATGGCTTCAAATTGTCGTTTATTATAATTGATTCCTATACGAAAAAACAAATTTTCAGATAAATCACGTTCGGCTAAATAACCTAAGTGAAATCCTACAGCACCACTTGGTTCAACAGATTCGCCAATAATGAAATCGGCATTATTATAATTTGCACCAAATTCTAAACCATGATAAAACTGTGCATAAGATGATTTTGTAATAAAAAAAATTAAAAAGAAAAAGATCCCTTTTTTAATACAACTAAAAGTTTTTACTCTCATAAAATTTTATTCTTAAATGAACTAATAATTTAAGTAGAGGAGTTTTTACACTTTAAAAAAACGGTTTTTAGTTGGCTTTAGTATAATTAATGGCTTTAATAATTATCCACATCAATATTAAATCGAATAGCTCTAAAATCGGTAATAGACTGAAAACTATTCTTAATTTTTTGAATAATAACTTTCGATTGTCCAATCGACTTTTCCTTTGGTAATTTTATCAAAATTGTTTTAATATGCTGATTTCTAATACGAGATATTGCAGGGCTACTCGGACCTAAAATATTATCTGCAAAAGAATTTACAAGTGATTTAGCTAACCATTGGCTGGCCGAGTCAACTTTTATATAATCTTTATGCTTTAAAGTGATCTTAATCAAACGAATTAAAGGAGGATAATGATATTGATATCGCTCTTCTAACTGCTCTTTATACATAGTTACATAATCATTTGTAGTTACTTGTTGCAAAATTTGATGATATGGGTTAAAAGTCTGTATCGCTACTTTCCCCCTCTTTTTATCGCGCCCTGCTCTACCCGAAACCTGTGTAAACATTTGAAAACTCTTTTCATGCGCTCTAAAATCAGGAAAATTCAACATATTATCAGCATTTAAAACACCAACCAACGAAACATTAGCAAAATCTAATCCTTTACTCAGCATTTGTGTTCCTACTAAAATGTCAATTTCTTGTGATTGAAATGCATTAATGATCTTTTCATAACCATATTTGCCTCGAGTAGTATCCAAATCCATCCTACCAATATTTTTTTCAGGAAATAGCTCTTTTAATTCTAATTCAATTTGTTCAGTACCAAATCCTTTGGTATCAAGTGTAGCATTGCCACATGCCGAGCATGTTTGAGGCATAGCCCTGTTATGGCCACAGTAGTGACAACGCAATTCATCGCGATATTTGTGAAAGGTTAAACTGACATCACAATTTGGGCACTGCGGTGCTATACCACAAGTAGAGCATTCAACAATTGGAGAAAAGCCACGACGATTTTGAAACAGAATTACCTGTTCTTTTTCTGTTAAAGCCTCTTGTATTAATAGCAATAAACGTTCAGAAAAGTGACCCTTCATACGTTTTTTTCTATATGCTTCTTTGATGTCAACTAATTCAATTTCAGGTAATAATACATCACCAAAACGTATATTTAGTTCAACGAATCCATATTTTCCATCTTTGGCATTATAATAACTTTCTATAGATGGTGTTGCACTTCCTAATAGTACTTTAGCTTTGTGAATATTAGCTAATACAATTGCTGCGTCACGTGCATGATATCTTGGTGCAGGATCAAATTGTTTAAATGATGTTTCATGTTCTTCATCAACAATAATTAGATCAAGATCATCAAAGGGTAAAAAAACAGATGATCTTGCTCCCAAGATCAATTGTGCCTTTACTTTTTTGTTTAATACATTTTGCCATACTTCCACCCTTTCATTCAAAGAATACTTGGAGTGAAAAACTGAAATTTTATCTCCAAAATATCTTTGTAAACGTGTAATTAGTTGTGTAGTTAAAGCAATTTCGGGTAATAAATATAAAACCTGTTTTCCTTTTTTGAGAACTTCATCTATGAGTTTTACATAAATTTCTGTTTTACCACTCGAGGTGATTCCATGTAATAAAACAGTGTCTTTTTCTTTAAATAATTTAATTATATTAATATACGTATCATTTTGATAATCAGATAATTCTTTAATATTATTACTTTCCAAATCAAAACTAATTCTATCAACTTGAATATGATATATTTCAAAAACTTCCTTATCTACTAAAGCTTTTAAAACAGCATCAGAAGAATTACTTTTATTTTTAAGTTCTTTGGCCTTAATTGGTTTTTTTTCAGATGCTCTTAATGAAAAGTAAGTCAAGACCAAATCTCTTTGTTTCTTAGCTCTTGACAATGATTCTAATAAATCATTTAACTTATTCTCTTCACTATAAACTTCCGCCAAGCGAACATATTTTACTAATTTAGGTTTATAACTTTCAAATAACTCTTCCTGTAATTTTATGGCACCTTTATCTAAGAGTTTATGTAATATTGGTAATACGCGTTTCTTATCAAGAATCGCGCTTATCTTATCAATTTTTAATGAAGACTGATGTTGCAATGCTTCTACAATTAAAAACTCATCATCGCTCAAGCTATTTTCATCAATAAATTGCTCATTCTGCAAGACAAGCGTCTCACTTTCCAATAAAAAAGTCGATGGTAAGGCTGAGCGCATTACCTCACCTAAAGAACACATATAATAATTGGCAATCCAGGTCCAATGTTTTAATTGTTTTTCATTAATCAAAGGAGTATCATCTAAAATTTGATGAATTTCTTTAGCTTCATAAGCTTCAGGATCTATCTTATGTATTTCTGAAACTATGGCGGTATAAATTTTAGACTTTCCAAAAGGAACAGCTACACGCATACCTGCTTGCAAGAAATTAGCTTCAGCCTCGGTTATTTTGTATGTAAATAATCGCTGAAGCGGAATAGGCAGTATGACATTTATATAATACAGTTTGGTGATTTTTGAATGTAAAAATATTGAATAAGAATGAATCTCTAGGTCAAATATTAAAATGTTTTTAAATATTTTAATTAATGGCAAATGAGTCGTTTTTATACTAATTATATCGATAACGACATGATTTCCTTGGTCAAAATGATAGGGCGTTTTAATTCTTGGCACGTTGTTTGCAAAACTACTAGTAATCGCATTTATGAATAGCGATCATTAAAAATAATTTAAGACAGACGACATGAAGAAAATAGCATTATTACTCGTAGCAATAATCTCGACAAGCCTTTCTCCCCTAGCTTTTGCAAGTGCAAAAAGTAGCACTGTAAACTATTCTTATTATAATCAAGAAACGTTTACTTTCACAGAAAGAGGGATTACCTTTTCAATATTCGAAAATGGTGAATTCGATTTTTATATGAGCTCCAGAGCGAATGTTCAGGCTGGTGTAAATCTTGACGGAGTTAGTATAAGTTATAACTCTGGTTATGATTACGATGCTTATGTGCAGTATGATGACTATGGCGCTATTGTGCAGATTGAAGATGTACCAATTTATTATGATAATTATGGTCGTATTAGTCGTGCCGGAGATGTACGTATACATTATAATGGTCGTCGTTTATCTCGTGTAGGTGGCTTATACTTACATTATAACAGTTATGGAAACTATTCACACTATACAGGATATGTTAATTTCTATAATAGAAACTATGTATATCACCCTTACCATAACTATTTTGTAAGGCCTTTTTATAACAGGTGTATCGTGAGTTATAATCCATACAGACGTTATTACAATCCTGTTAGATATAGTTATTACAGAGGTCAAAATGGTAGAGGTTATTATGAAGGATATAATAGAGGGTATAGAACTGCTAACAGAAGTAATGGTAGAAGTTTCAGAAATATTGATTCTCGCATAAGATCAAAACCTAGTAAAGATAGAAGAGCTTATGACCGTCGTTCTAACGTAGAGCGATCAAGTAGAGTAGCAAATAATAGCGGAGCCAGAAGAACTACGCAACAAAGAGGTGTTACACAGAATAGAAAAGTACAGCGTAGAACTAATGACAATTCAGTTACTCGTAGAAGTACTAACACAGTTCAGAGAAATTCGAATACTGTTAGAAAACAACCTTCTGCTACACAGCAAAGAAGAAGTTATAGTAAAGCACCTCAGAAGAGAAGTACTGTTACTCAAAATAACGCACAAAGACGTGGAACAGCTAATAGTCAGGTAAGATCAAAAGAGAGTCGTTCAAATAAAGGTGCAAAATCACAAACAAGAAAAGCACCACAGAGACAAATTGCTCAAAACAGAACTAAAACAAGTAGTTCAAAACAGTATCAGTCTAGAAAAAAGCCTTCTGTTCAAAAAAGAAGTGCGACACCGCAGCGTAAAACAAACACTAGAAGATCTAGTTCTAAAAGCTCAAATTCTAGAAAAAAAAGCAAATAAAATTGGTATTTAAATTGAAAAAGATTAGGCTCGCAAATTGCGAGCCTTTTTTAGTTAGTTAAGTTTATTAATAAAATTTGTGCATGTTAATTATCGGTTAAATCGTCCAGAGATATTACCCTCTAACAAACTATTAACCTCATCAACCGTGGTATAGTTAACATCGCCTTCATAGGTATGTTTTAAAGCGCATGCAGCACTAGCAAACTCCATAGCTTTATAATCATCATATTTTTGCAAACCATAGATTATTCCTGCGGCAAAAGCATCTCCTGTACCAATTCGGTCAACAATATGTGTAATTTCTAAGTCTTTTGTTTCTTTAAACTCTTTACCATTCCACATTCTAGCTCTTATTTTATGCCATGAAGCGTTGACTGCTGTTCTAATTTTATCAAAAACTTTGTCAATTGTAGGAAATTTTTCCATTAACATTTTACTAGCCTGTACAAAATCTTCATTTGAATATTTAAAATTGGTATCTAGTACTTCATTCATTTCATTAATTCCACCTATGAATACAGTTGAATAATGCAATAATTCTTTTAAAACTATCTTTGGGTCTTCCCCATATTTCCATAAGCCTTTTCTATATGTTGGGTCTGCCGATACTGTCATTCCCTTTTTTCTTGCTAATATCAACCCTTCTTTAAGTGTTTCATAACTTCCTCTGCACAATGCAGGGGTAATACCAGTCCAATGAAACCATTTACCTTTTTTTAATGAATCCTCCCAATTGACCATTGATGAATTAATTTCTGAAAAAGATGAATGAGATCTATTATAAGAAATTGAACTAGGTCGCATCACTGCACCAACTTCTAAAAAATAAACACCCAAGGGTCGTTTTGAATACACGATAGACGAAGTATCTACGCCAAATTTATTGATATAAGAAAGTGCAGTATCCCCAATAAAATCATCTGAAATGCAGCTAACATGTTTAACGTCTTCACCAAAATTAGCTATTGAAATATCAACATTTAATTCAGTACCTCCGAAATAAAATTCTAACAAATTTGACTGAATAAACTTTTTATTACCCCCAGGTGATAAACGCATTAGCACTTCTCCAAAAGTTATAATTTGACTCATAATCTAGCTTAAAATGAACCGTATATTTAGGATTAATAATTGGATACTAAAAAGGTTGAAAAAAGGGTCAAGGAAAAAAGAAAAATAACGGAGTGATAAACTATTGTTCAAAAATAGCTGCTTCTTCACTAAAGCTTTTAAACTCTACCATATATCCATTAGGGTCTTTTACGAAAAAAGAAATATGTTCTCCTCCTTTCCCTTTCAAAAAAGTTATCTCATCAAATACTTCTATATTCTCAGAATTTACCTTCGAATAAATTCTTCCCCAGGTTATGATATCTAATATAACTCCAAAATGAAAAGATGGTAAGATTTTTCCTTCAAAACTATAGTTTTGGTAATGAAAATCAAATCTACCCGATTTTGTAAAGGTAATTTGATTACCAAAAAGATCTATATCTAACCAGTTAATATTGGTTCTTCCCAATTTTGCCCCTATTTTATTGATATAAAAATCCTTTGATTTTTCAATATCAAAACAAGGGAGAGAGATGTGAAACGGCTTGCTCATAGAAATAAGAATTAAGTTAAATTATCATTAATCAAAATCATTATTGTTACCATATTATTCTTCTTCGGATTCAATGTCTTCTTCTTTAAAATCAATTTCTTTTTCTTCCGGAATGATATCGTCGTCACCTTTATCGTCATCATCAGCTGATTCATCTTCCATTCGTTCAGCAAGCTTCACACTAACCTTTACTAAGTATATAGTGTCATCAGTACTAACCTCAACTGCTTCTATTAATTCATTATGTGCATTCCTAAAAGAAATTATATCCGAATCACTATATCCATCAGGATATTTATCTATAAGTAAATCTAAAACATTCTGTGTCAACTTTTTAAAGTCTACTATAACTCTTTTCATTTAGAATAATTTAGATGTTTATTGGAATAATATATTGTTGATTTCAATGCATTAAAACATGCATTAAAAAATAAGGAGCTGCTAAAATAAATATGAGAAAAACGTGATTTTTCGCTGCATTTATCAAATACATTATAACTATCTTTTTCCCGGAAATAGTTATTTACGAAACAAGAAAAACATAACATTTGACTTTATCAAGATGTTCAAATGTAGAAAATAAATTGATATAAAAAACAGAAAAGTAAAATATCGCAAGAAATTAATGTCGTTCTAATTTATTTTTAAAAACGAACATTAAAATTATAGGTAAAGCAAGAATGAGTATAATATTTCGATTGCTTAAAAATATCTGTGGAAATAGTGCTAAAGTAATAACAAATCCACCAATGGCACCACCGAGATGCGCGCTATGACCAATATTGCCTAATTGTTTTTTCATTCCGTAAACAGAATATAAAAAGTACCCAACACCGAATACATATCCTGGAAAACTAACTATAGGAAATAAGATAAAAGATAAGCGCATTTCGGGATTTAACATGATGGCTGCATAAACAATACCCATTACCGCCCCTGAAGCACCAACGGCACTATAATAAGGCTCTTTTTTATGAAAACTTAACGATAATGTATTGCCGGCAATTAAACTGCCAAAATAGATAAGTACAAATTTAATAACCCCAACATTATCTATTACAGGATCTGCAAAAATATATAAGGCAAACATATTAAAAATTAAATGTGTTTGATCAACATGTAAAAAGCCTGAACTTAACATTCTAATATGCTCACCTTGAAAAATTGGCCCTATTTGAAATTTATAACGCTCTAAAAACAATCTATCAGAAAATCCTTTAAATGAAACTAAGGCATTGATAGCAATTAATACAAAAACTACTGAATTCATTCAATAAAAATATTTGCCCAAAGATAAAATTATATCCCGATATTTGCTCAAAATTTTAAGTATTGCAATTCATCACTTTTATATTCGTTTATCCGTTTATTTGGTTATTATCAATTTTACCATTTCGTGTACTCTATTTTATATCAAATTTATTTTATTATCTCATATATTATATAATAGGATATAGAAAGAAAGTTGTAATAGGTAATTTAAAACTAGCTTTTCCTGATAAATCTGAATCTGAAATTAAAGCTATTAGCAAAAAATTCTTTAAACATTTTGTGGATGTTTTCGGTGTAGAAATAGTAAAGTCATTCACTATGCCTAAAAAGGAAATGGTAAAAAGATATAAACCTATTAATTTAGAAATACTTAATGAATTAGAGGCTGAAGGAAGAAGTGCTATAATAGTAGGTGCACATTATGCGAATTGGGAATGGATTTTTAGTTTTAATTTATCAATAAATTATGATGCTTATGCTGTCTATAAAACAATAAAAAATCCATATTTTGATAAAAAAGTTAGAGATACGAGAGGACGATTCAATACAACGCTTATATCAACTAGTCGAATTTTTTCTTTAGTTAAAGAAATTGATGTGGCTAATAAAATAGCACTTTATGGATTTATAAGTGATCAATCACCAAGGATCGACAAAGCAAAATATTGGTCGGAGTTTATGGGAGTTAGAGTTCCTATTCAAGTTGGTGTTGAAGTATTAGCAAAAAAATACAACATGCCTATTGTGTTTTATGATGCAAGAAAATTAAAACGAGGGTATTATGAATGTACCTTAAAATTACTTACAGACTCACCTAGAGACTTTAAAGATTATGAGCTTACTGATTTATTTATGCGTGAAGTTGAAAAACAAATTCATAGAACTCCCGAACATTATCTATGGACACATAAACGTTTTAAGCATGCCGGTAAAGAACCTAAGTAGATTTTACTACTCTTGTGTTTCCAAAATTCTACCTTTTGAATCAACTATTAAATGATAAACAATAGGTCCTCTAGCTATCTGTACCTTATACAGTTTGGACTTACCTTTCTCTACAGAATAAAAAGCTTGTTTTATTTGATAACCGGCTAATGAAGCAACAGATTCCTTAACTTTTTCCGGTAATTTTTCGAGCGTTATATTCTTCAATTTATTTTTATCTAACTCAACCGGAGCTAACTTCTTTTCCTGACCATATGTATTTTCAATTCCAAAAAATACAATTCCTACTAGTACTATCATTAATTTTAAACCTTTCATATGACTTCTTATTTTTTATATTATTATCTCCAACTCGTACCTGATCTATCTTTTTCAAGATCAAAACCTAATGTTATTAGATGTGTACCACTATTATTTAATTGACTTGCGTCGTTTATATTCCATTGAAAAGAATATCCGAAATAAAATTCGCTCTTTTTAATACCTAATAACGGTGCAAAAGATAAGGGTTCAAAGCTTTGATCATTAATAAATCTAACATTGATACCTGCCCAATAATAATCTGCTTCGTTATTGTTATCATATTTTCTTGCCTTGAAATTTATATCGGTTACCGATCGTCCATCACCTTCAAAATATTTAAAGTAAATAGAAGGTTCATATTCATATTCTTCACTACCACTTATAAAAGTATAGCCCGTATAAACATAGTAATTTCTTAACTTTATTGGTTCTGTTCTATCAAATATTTTTACATTCTTATTTAAAATATTTGATGCATTGATACTAAAAAAGTATTTTTCATAACGATATAGTGCACCAAACTCAAAGTTGTGGTTTGTTGTAGAAGGACTTGCTCCAACAGCCGGATCATCTATAGGATCATCATTTCCGTTTGTAAAATTCTCAGTATCAATTTTAAAATGATTAAATTTATATGAAATACCTAATGATAAATATTGTTCAGTCGGTTCATCTAAAATTAAATGGTGAGCGTATGATAACTGCCCTCCTATTTGTTTTGTATTACCATTTTTGTCATTGTATAATAATATTCCTCCACCAGATTTTTCTGCAAACCTAACATCATATGATAAGTTCTGAGTACTAGGTGCGTTTTTAAGTCCTAACCATTGTGAAACTCCGCTTAAACGCAATCTATTATAATCTTCATCAATACCAGCAAAAGTTGGAGATATCGCGAATGGGTTTTCTGTTAAATACTGTGTATAAGGAGATAGTTTAAATTCCTGTGCATTGACTGTTAATGCAAACACAAATAATATTATATAAATAACTTTTTTCATCGGTTTAGGGTTTGTAGGGGTTAATTATCTATATAATGTCATATTACCTTTAAACTCTCTATTATCTTGAGGGTTATTCAGTTTGACAACATACCAGTAATCTCCTGATGGTAAAAGTTTATTGTCGTAAGATCCGTCCCATGATTCGGTATTACCAATATACGAAACAAGTAGGCGTTGGTATCTATCAAATATCATTACAGATATATCGGGGTATAGATCAATATTTCTAGGATACCATGTATCATTGAAAGTATCATCATTTGGTGTAAAGAAATTCGGAATCTCTACATCTTTTACTTCAATAATTTTTTCAACTATACATCCTCTTGAATCCTTAACATAAAAAGTGTAGAATCCTGCACCAGAAACAGTAAAAATATTACTACTAACAAAGTCCCCATCACTCACCTCAGGTGATACATCTTCTTGAATATTTTTAAGCATTGCATATTGATAATCAGGCTCTCCGTCTTGTGCAGTAACAATATATTCAGCTAAAGAAGTACCATTGTTATCAACTTCAAAAGTTACCGGTACATATGGTTGAACATTTACAATTATAGGCTCTTCTTCACAACCGTTTGTAGTATTTCTAACTCTTACAGTATGGTCTCCTGTTGAAACATTTTCAAAAATATTTGATGTTTGGTAAGTACCTCCATCTAAACTATACTCAACTTCATTTTCAAATTCACTAGCAACCGAAGCTACTATTTGATTTATTGCACCTTCACATTCAAAACCTGTTCCAGCCTCAAATTCAAGGAATATCAATTGATTTATCGTAACCGGTTCAATAGTTTCACAAGAATTAACACCTTTTTCTTTACGGACTATGACTTCATAATCTCCGGCGATCAAACCACTAAATGTAGATGATGCCTGGAAATTTGTTCCACCATCAATACTATAGGAAAGCGTATTACCCGCGGTATTACTACTCACGTTTATATTTATCTGTCCATCGGTTCCCTGATAGCATACAACGTCAGTTTTGACAACCTCATAAACAATTTCTTCATCAAAGGTTATAGTAGCAATGGTTGGTGTAATACAACCATTAGCGTCTCTTACATTAATAGTATGATTACCTTGAACGGTTGTTTCAAATATATTTGACTCTTGATAAGCTCCACCATCAAAATTATATTCATAATCGCCGGTAGCTACAAATTTTGTTCCTCCAGAAGCTGTTACTTCAATTCTACCACTTAATACATTACCATTACAAGGCATAATATTATCCAAAACAGTATTGCTTGCTTGTAATAAAGTAGGTTCGGCAATTGTTAGTCCGGTTTGAAGATCAAAACAGCCTAAATTATTTGTAACTCTTACTGAATAATCAGTACCTATATCAAGACCGGTAAAAATATGGTTATCAGCAGTAATTGCTCCTGTAGTTGATTGTAGTGCCCCACCTTTAAACAATTCGTAAGTATAAGGAGGTTCTGTATCACTAACTTGAACATTAATCGTTCCATCTGCACTATCTTTACATAAAGCATCAGAAGGCGTAAAAGTTACGTCTAAACCCAATACAGTAACAACTCTAGTTGTTATAGAGCATCCTATTCTTGTCTGGGTAACAGTATAAACACCTGGGCCCGTTACCGTAATTACTTTAGTATTGCCAACATTAGCTCCAGTTTCATCTACCCATTCATATAAGTTATAACCATCATCACCAGAGATCGTTAAATTATTATTACAAAATAAAAGTGTACTATCAAAGTTACATGAACTTGTATTAACAAATAAGTCCATAGAGCCAACATTACCTAATCCACAACCATTTACACCATTTAAACCAGGTTGTCCAGAAACATTTTGTCCTGAATTTTCTCCATCATATGATGAAGAAATGATGTTTTCCAATAAATTTGTACATGCGTCTGTATAATCAAAACAATCATTTGAAGCAGTTACTTGATATCTAATATTATAAGAGCCTGATGTACCATCACGTAATACTAAAGAATCATCTATCGAAAATGTTATTTCTCTGGTAGTAGGATTAAATACATATGTAATTAAACCTGGTGCTAAAGGATTATTCAATTCATCCAAAAATTCAAAAGTTGTATTATCTAGCGTAACATTAAACGGTAGTGTGTTTAATATCTCTGTATTTAAGGCATTGTCTGTTCCTGAATTATTAAAATTAATATTGTAAACAACTGTAGCACCTAATGATACAGGTGAATTCAAGGTAATTTGATTACCGGAAGTATCTTCAACACTAGTTAAAACATCCAAGGTTGGTTCGATAATATCTACTGCAAATGTGTTTAAAAATGTTAAAATTCTATCACCTGTGGTAGCAACTCTAACGGTAGCATCAGTCGCTCCATTAGATAAGATGATATTTCCAGGGTTTAATGGAGTTAAATCTAGAATCGCAGTATCCCAACCTAGTGTATTTGTACTAGCTGGATTACGTGTAGTTACTTGTGCACCATCAATAGTTATCTTACTATTGAAAAAGTTTGTTGCCGGATTTTCAGCATCAAATAATTGACTAAAACTACTATTTGGATCAGATGCCGGGATAACACCTTCAGAAAACAACAATTGTTCTCCTGTTAAAGCTCTATCTCCTTCAAGTGCTCCAATACCTATTCTACCTTCTACTGGTGAAGGTGCCGGTGGTGTTACAAAGCCTGAATAACTAAACTGCTGAGTATCTCCAGGAGATACTTGAGAAAAACCATCAAAGGTTGTAATATATTTTCTAGGTTTTGTAGGGCTTTCATAAACTACAACTAATGTCCAACCAGCTGCTCTATTACCTACACCCGTTTGACAGGAAACATTAGCCACAAAATAATCGCCTGCTGGATTGGATAAAGCAGTAACAATACTCGTTACATCTTTATAATACATTAAATCTAATGTATCATCAGCAGTAATATCTTGATAAGCCCCACCTGGAGTTCTAAACTTTATGTTTTCAGGCGTTTGAGTTGTTAACGTAACATTAGCTCCCCAATACAATCCTGCATAGACAATTCTATCACAATTTCCAACAACATCTAAAGTTGCACTACTTGAACTAAACGTTGAAGCATCCGAATCAATATCAATATAAACCGCTGCAAAACTATTGTTATTACTACCACCGTTATAAGGAATTGTAGCATTATTACCAACAATATTATTACCGATCATAGTAAGATCACCATTAATACCAGAATTCTCATACCTTTTTACAAAGGGGACAGTAGTCTGAGCATTAATATAAAGTGGAAATGATATAAATGCTACCATGAAAAGTAGCTTTACTTTCGTAAAAGTGGATGTAAGGTTCATAACAAAATGTTTAGCGATTCGTCAGTCAATTAAACGGTATGTTTAATCTTTTAGTATACTAAGACAACAATTTAGAATGATTTTTTCCTACCATAGAAAGAAGAAATTAATACTAATAATTAAATTTTATGTTGTGAAAATTAATTTTTAAGCCTTCTTTTTAATAAGAGAAAGTAATACGTAAAATACTATTAATAAGGGTATTGCTACAAATTTTAACAAAATTAAACTAAGAATAGTTATAAGAATAAATAAAATTTCAATCCAATTATTTTTGAATGAAAAATTTTTGAATTTTAATGAAAAAAGAGGCAATTCAGCATTCATTACAATACTCAACAATAATGTTATTATTATTAAAAAATAAGAATTGTTGAGAAGGTTATAAAAAAATGATATATCAGAATATACCAAAATTAAGGGTAAAGAAATAACAAATATTGCCATTGCGGGTGTTGGCAAACCAATAAATGAAATTAATTGGCGTTCGTCTAAATTAAAATTTGCCAGTCGATATGCCGCTGCTACAGGTAGAAGAAATGCAATAAACGGTAATAATTGAATATCTGATAAATTCCAGTCAGTTAAATTCGCTTTTTCCACAAATGTTGTTGAAAATGAATTTTGATTCATTGATGTCAGAATTAGTTGATACATAATAATTCCGGGTGCAACTCCTGAGGTAACCATATCAGCTAACGAGTCTAATTGCTTCCCAAGTTCACTCCCAACATTGAGTATTCTTGCAGCTAATCCATCAAAAAAGTCAAAAAAGATTCCTAAAAGCACAAATAATGCAGCAATCTGTAAGTTCCCCAGAGCTGCAGCTAATACTGCAACAACACCACAAAATAAATTTAGAAGGGTAATGAAATTTGGAAAATGTTTTTTGATAGTTTTTGTTTTAAGTTTGCGTAAATTTAAAGAAATAAATTATAATATTTTTTTTAATTTATATGTTAATAAATATTCACTAGACAGTTTTATTTTTTAGCTCGAAGTCTTATTTTAGCAAACCTGCATAACTTGTATTATTAAATGGTTGAACAAACAAAATATACTGAAGACAATATACGGTCATTAGACTGGAAGGAACATATTAGAATGCGTCCTGGTATGTATATTGGTAAATTAGGTGATGGCTCTTCTCCTGACGATGGAATTTATATACTCATAAAAGAGGTTTTAGATAACTCTATTGATGAATATGTAATGGGTGCCGGTAAAACCATCGAAATATCTGTAAAAGATAAAACTATTACGGTACGAGACTATGGCCGTGGTATTCCCTTAGGAAAAGTAGTTGATGTTGTTTCGAAAATGAACACTGGTGGAAAATATGATTCTAAAGCATTTAAAAAATCTGTAGGTTTAAATGGTGTGGGTACCAAAGCAGTAAACGCCTTATCTTCTCACTTTAAAGTTCAATCTATAAGAGATGAAAAAACCAAAATTGCAGAGTTTGAAAAAGGAAATTTAGTTATAGATGATACTGTTCAAGCATCAACACTTCGCAAAGGAACAAAAGTTAGTTTCACACCAGATGTAACTATTTTTAATCAATATAAATACCGAAATGAGTATATCATAAAAATGATTAAAAACTATGTGTATTTAAACACAGGTCTTACGATTATTTTTAACGGTGAAAAATATTTTTCAGAAAACGGGTTAAAAGACCTTTTAGAAGAAAATATTGCAGAAAATGATATGCTCTACCCTATAATACATTTAAAGGGTGAGGATATAGAAATAGCACTTACGCATAGTAAAACTCAATATAGCGAAGAATTCCATTCATTTGTGAACGGACAGCATACTACACAAGGTGGTACACATCAAAATGCATTTAGAGAGTCAATTGTAAAAGCTGTTAGAGAATTTTTTGGTAAAAATTATGAGTCATCAGATATTAGAAAGTCAATAGTTTCAGCAGTAAGTATTAAAGTAATGGAACCTGTCTTTGAAAGTCAGACAAAAACAAAATTAGGTTCAACAGAAATGGGTGGTGGTT
>Ga0316189_10000901_pt1 | contig 29683 bp, 48 predicted proteins | sample LowCovwburrow_MG_FD_204930 | JGI IMG/M metagenome (GOLD analysis project Ga0316189, IMG submission 204930) | Coastal sediment microbial communities from Maine, United States - Lowes Cove worm burrow | ecosystem: Environmental > Aquatic > Marine > Coastal > Sediment | place: USA: Maine...
GCCTGCTATCGCTTTAGAATACTTACCCATTGAACACTGCTCCCAGTATGTGATACGTGCTGATAATAAAGCCTAGCGCTAGGAGTTCACTCCAAGGCCAAGCATGTCGTAGTTGTAAGACTTCAGTCTTCGGCATGACAGTAGCAGCAAAGTGTGCTAGGACATTACCGATAATGAATGCTGGTACGTACATGGCCAGGTTCTGGTTCCAGTACGAGAGCAGCACCATTGGGATGGATGCTAGTAATCCCCATCGTGCTGCGCCTATCATTCCCTTGGTTATGGTGCCGTTGTTACCCTCGACCCATTGACCCTTGTATCCGTTATCCTGGCGCCACATCCACAGAGGACCGGCCAGCATCGACAGTCCTAGTACCACTAGGGATGTCAATGAATCTTCACCTTCGAACGTTATCTCCTGGAGCACCAGGCAAGGGCCTACAAGCGTCATAGCGAGGTACTTCACCCATTTCGGTCTATCCCCTTCTGGATATCCGCCTCGTATCCTATCGGCCAACATAGCGGTCAGTGCTAGCAATGCTAGCCGTGCTTTATTCATTCAGTAGGTCAGCCTGTGCTAGCACGTTCTTCGCATCGTTCACTCTGATTTCCATCAGAGCGTCATTGATTCTTGATTGCTTTGACATGTGCGCTCGAATGTGCTTGATGTCTGCTGACATCTCACGTATCGCTTCCTCGATGCCGTACAGTCTGGTCTCATGCTGTACGTGCGCTTTGGTTAGCTCCTCGGTTACGCGAGGTACATCATCGATGCGCAACGGGTCGTGGACGCGCAACGGGTCGTGTAGTTTTCTACCGGCCATCGCGCTCAGCCTTTGCGATTGCGTCTTTGATTTCTTTAAGCTCAAACTGTCCGGTCTCGCTGAGTGTGTCTGACAGGTTACGCCTAGCTTCCTGATGCTTGGCTAGTGCAGTAGTCATGCTGGTCTTCGGCATGGGTTGCTTGGGTGGCTTAACGATTCTCACGCCTTATCTCTTCTCGTAACGATACGAATGCCTTCTCCAGCTCCACCATAGCCTTCGTGCTGTCCGTTACTAATTCTATTAGCTTGGCGTTTAATGCAACAAAGGCGCGCCAAACTAGGATAAGGAAGGTAAACGATATCAGTATCGCTGGTCCATCTAGGGATTCTATTACCGCGCCTATCATATCTAAAGCTACGCTCGCCAGTCATGCTCGGTGCACTCAAGGTGGTTGGCGTCGTTGTACCTACCACCCCACCGACCATTGATATCCTTAGTGATTGACTCCCACTTGGCACCAATCTTAGCCCATGCTGGGTGGTTGCCATCGCTTATGTACTCACCATCGATGAACAGGTTCAAGTCGTGTGCGAGCCTGACTTTATGTTGGCTGAACTTGCTACCATATGGGCCTGACTCACCTACCACACCGAACGCACGAGGGTCACGGTATCCATCACCCTGACTGAACTCGTACCCTTGGTCGTATGCCCAGAGCACCAGCTGTGCTAGCCGCTGAGTAAAGATGCGTTGTCGCTTGCCTAAGTTCATATCCCTGGGTGTATCTCTTCTGGTGTTACTATGTTGATGTTGTACAGCTCCGCCAGCTGCTTGCGCGTGAGCGTCTGCTTTGAAGTCATGTAGAACTCATCGCCGTGTGCTGTCTCCACCTTGATACCAGGCATAATATCGTATACCCATAGTGGCCCGTCGCGCTCGTGCTGAGCCTCTGGGTAGTATCTTTGCTTTAGTGCAGTCATTACTTCTTAAGATACCTGTTCTTGATGCCTAGCTCCTTCATCATGGCCGCCTTACCAGCGCCACGTACGGAGCCAGTAGCAGCCTTCTTGGCTGCTGGCTTGGCTGCCTTCTTAGGAGCAGCTTTAGCTGCCTTTTTAGCACGTGCAAGGTCAGATATAGCTGCCTTTTTCTTCAGTCGCACGGTCTTAGCTGCAGCAGCAGCCTTACGCTTCGCAGCTGCCGGTGCTCGTGCCTTCTCCATGTCTGTGTACTTGCCCATTACTTCTTATCCTCTGGTTTATCTTCTGGCTCATCTTCTGCAAGCTTGTCAGCTATCTCGAATAGAGCTGTTGGGTCGAGCACCACCGTTGCCATCACCACTTCAAATAACAGGTCATCGTCCATTACTCTGTGTCCTCGCTGTAAAAGATATCCTCATACGCCTCAAGAGGGTCCTCTTCGGCTCTCCAGAGCCTCTGTTCGAGCCTCCGAGCCATCTTGTCCGTGGCGTGTGCATCCTGGTAGGCCTGGTTGTTGAGCGCTTCGATTCGAAGACGCTTGACTTCATACCTATTTCGTGCACTCATCTTATGAGTGTATACTAATTTCACCATGTGGTCAAGGGCTTTCTTCAGGCTCGCTGCCCTTAGAGCGTATGCGGAACTCATCAATGAGAGCATAGCCATACTGCCAACCTACCGTCAGTTCCACCTCCTCAACCTGCTCACCCCAATCATCGTTGAACTCATCTATCAGGTCTGTTAGCCGGTAAAGTAGAGTGTTCAGTGCTTTAGCTCTCATCGTTCTGCTCCTCCGGCATATGGTCCAAGCAGTACCACACCCCATCCTTCATGCCCTCTGCTACCCCACCACACCCAACGCAGCCTGCTATCATAGTATTGATTGACCCACAGTTAGGACAGCCTACTATCTCCACCATAGGAGCGAAGGGGCTCTGAGCCTTATACACGACAGGGGAGGACTTGTGACACTTCTCGCAATGCCACACGTCCTTAGCCCCTGTTGACACCACCTGCACGTGCTCCAGCCTGTCTCCCTTGGCCTTGCTCTTATGCTTCTTAGCCATTACTGCATGGTCTCCTTCTTGACGTTAAGTCCGATTGGCTCCTGCTCCTCAGCATACTCCTGGGCAGCTGCCATCATGCTATCGATAATCATAAACTTCATGACCTCCAGGTTCGCCAGTATCACTAGCTCTGATACGCCATTGCGCTTGTGGCATAGCTTGCCTAGGTCATACGCAAACTTAGCACCCTCATCCAAATCATCTCGATTAATCATTAAGAATCCTCTCATATTCTTTTAAAAGAAAAGCCTCTATCTTATCCAGTCGCTCAGCATGAGCGTCCAACATATAATTTGTGTAGCTTACTACTGCAGTCTTACTCTCCCTAAGCTTGCTGGATTCACGCCAAGCATCACGGTCCTTCACTATCGCATCATAATCTTGCTTCAGCTTGCGCCTAGCGATAGTTGCTTCCTCGTACTCGCCCTTCCAGTACGCAGCCTCACGCTTAGCGTCACCGCCCCACATGTCTATACTCATCGGTCCTCTCCCCAAGCTCTTCGCTCTTCTAGTTGCATCCTGCGCTCCGCTATAACCGCTGCCTCCTGCGCTGTATCTGAGTAGTGCCGTTCAACCAGGGCTATCTGCTCACGCATCTTCTCAAGGTAGTGTATCGCCTTATCGATGTCCTTTACGCCATCCTTAGCGTCAGCTCGTACCACATACTTGATAACATTACCAGCTAGGTAGCTGAGCCCGTTCTTCACAATGAAGTCCCAGGGCTCAACCGCATATCGCTTATAATGCTCTCCACCTACTTGCTTATCATTTGCACTCATCTAATCACCCTTTCGTAGTTTGTTGCGTGCTTCTCGTTTATGCGATGCAATTCGGTCATATTCATCTTGAGTCATGCCACCAGCCATTCGGTAATCTTCAGCATTAACCAGCGCATCATCCGCCGCTACAAACGCCTCAAGTGCTGTGATTTTGTCTTGCTGTTCTTGCGCTAGCTTTTGTCTTAGATTCATCTAATCATCCCCCCTTAGCTTGTTGCGGGCACTGTACATCTCCGCGTGCAATGCAACGTTGTTCGAGTTAACGGCTTTATCATAGGCCTCAACAAAAGCTTCAAGTGCTGCGATTTTCTTGTTAAGCCGTATCATTTTCATTTCATTGACTGTCCAATCTAAATGACTCATCTAATCACCTTCCAGAATATCAATTACAAGATAAGTTATCCCTGATTCGCCATCGTAGTCACAGTTAGAGCAGGCATTTACTGCCCTATTTATCTTCGCCTCAAGTGCTCTGACCTTGGTGCGTAACGTTTCCACCTCGCCAGGCAATTCAATCATCACATCGTGGTAGCACCGGTCACAATAGGGCTCACCCCAAATCATTAAGCTGTCGTCTAACTCACCAGCATGTCCGGTCGGCTGGTCGCATTCATAACAATATTCAAGACTCATCTAATCACTCCTCGCTTTAGCTTGTCGCGGGTTAACTCAGCGGCTAATCCGTCCCGCGCAGATAACAGTCTGTTCCATTGCCAAAGTGTGGTCGAGTTGCCGCTCTCTGCATCGTTTAAGTAAGCATCGAACGCAGCTACAAAAGCCTCAAATGCTGCGATTTTGGCGTCCTTCTCCGCAAACTTTCTGTCATTTTCTTTTACTATTCGCGTCCACTCTTTTTGACCTATCACGCGCTCTAAGTCTGATGTATACCTCATCTAATCACCCTCGATGGCGGCGTGTAGCCGTCGCAACGCTTGTTGTAAATACGCCTCGGTGGTTGAATGGGGGTTGAACCACAACGCCTCATCCTCAGCTTGCTCGTTGATTAATGCCATCACTTTAGATAGTCGCGCCCGCGCTGCGGCTAGCTGGGTTTTTACGGGGCAATCAATGCACACCTCTAAAACTCGTGGCGGTACGTTTATATCGTTACTGATGCCCCCGACCAGGACTGTGTCTTTCTTAACCATCACGGCGCTACTCCTTGTAAGCTATCGCGTAGTCGTTATCAATCGCGTGCTGGATATTCTCCTGCAGGGTCATCCAGGTTAAGTTCTCCACGCGATTATCGTGACGCACACCATTCTCATGGTTAACTGTCTCGTCAGTATGCTCCACAATGACGAATGCCTGGGCCACCAGCCGATGAACGAACACATCCTTACGTCCATACTCGTTACGTAACTGAGTCCTCATGTAGCCATCCCTGTCGGGCCTAGGCTTAATCATGCGTTGCTTGCGCTTCTGTCCGGCAGCATTCGTCCCAGCCTTGAGCATCACATTACCTAGGTTTGACACTCGGTAGTTAGGGTAATCGATTAGGTTTCTCCAAATTTCCATGCTATTTCTCCCGCTCATCTAGCATTGCATCTGCTATACCATAAGCAAATCGAGCCGTGTTCATTGCGTCCCCGTAATAATCACTGTCCGCAAGGATTGACAGCGCTTTAGCTGCAAATTCATCTCTCAACTTCTCGCGCTCATCTCGATAACCCTTCAGTAGTTTCGATGCCTCTGTCAGACTGCATCCCAAAGCATCACGAACCGCGTCAATATTGTGTGCGTTACAAGCAATCACAGGCTTTCTCCTTTGCGTTAATTAAACTTCATGTCTAGCTTAATCCTATTTTCGCCATCTGTCAAGAAATGATTTTCTATTTCCTGAATAACCACCTGGCACCTACCCTGCTTGGGTTCCACAGGGCCGCGTCCGACCAGCAGCATATCTATCTGCTCATCGTTCTCGAACACATTAGCTTCCTCTAATGCATCCAGTAGCGGCTTAATTCGATTGTCGATATCATGCTTGTGACGGGTCCCAGGGGTCAACCATACGGTAACGAATAGTCTGCCCGTCATGGCCTCATGACCAGCGGCCTCAACCTTCGCCTTGACGTGCTCCCGATACTCATTACCAGCCTTCGACAGATAAAGTCTGCCTCTGCCCAGTTTCCAGTGTGTATTAGCCGAATTTGGGTAATCTAGTTCAAGTTTAATCATTATCTTCCCTTATATAACTACGTATGATAAATAATTATTACTAACGCTCATTCTCTCTCACCTAAAGGTGTGAGAGAAGAGCCTGGCAGCGTCAATAGGATGAGCATTATCACGCCTTTGATAGTGATAGTGTTCGGGCCTTGCCTACACCCTTGTCCACCATCACGCCATCCTTAACGGCTTCGTCACGCGCCAAACCAAACCGCCTGTTCAAGGTGGACTCAGCGGGCACATCACCATCAGCGTTGGCCTCGATGTGAGCATTGAACATCTTCGCTAGCTGGGTATGTGATGCCGCACCACCAGGCGCGATAGACTCTATCAGCATGACCAGCACCTCCAGGTCGTACGCGCGTTGCTTGACCATCTTAACCACCTGGCTATCAGCTATCTCAAGCACAGCAGTCTGAAGGTCCTCCTTGCGTATCTCGCTACGGAAGTCAGCAGAGTACACCTCTCGCGGCACCTCGTAGTTCTCTAGCCTGTAATGCCCCACCTCACCCTCAACACCATTCTTCTGCTTCTCTATCTCAACCAGTCTGGGTGCGTCACCCTCGCCACCACCAAGCTTCACCATAGTATTCATGGCTCCTCTGATAGCGCTAGAGCCTCGCTCCTTGCCGTTCGGATTCTTAGAGGTGTGATGCACCAAGCCTACCGAGCAGTTCAATGAGCGCGCTAAGCGTTCCGCTGCATTGATAGCCTTGGTTACCTCAGCGCTTGAGTTCTCATCGTCACCACCGAATGCTCGACTGAAGGTATCGATGTACAGCGTTTGAAATTCTCCACCAGATTTACGGTACTCTGTCAACCTGTCATACAGCGCCGACACCTCATCCTCATCGCTGAGGTTCAATGACCCTTCGCCAACCAGGATGCGGTTGTTCGCTTCCTGCGGCGCGATGCCATGACGATGTAGTGCTGCGAGCACACGTAAGGACACATCACCTTCGAGGCATAGGTACACCGAGCCGCCTTGCGATAGATTCTCCCTACCCATGAACGGCTTGCCCAGCATCGAGGTCACCATATCCTCAATAACAAAGAAGGTCTTGCCTGACGACGGAGCCCCATACACCATAAACGCAGCCTCTGCAAGCGGAAACAATTTATCAACGCGCCATTTAGGCGGCGCTTGGTTTGTCAGCATTTCAGGCGACATAAAGCGCATGCGCTCATGCTCAAGACTTCTTGCCTCCGGCACGTCCTCGGCCGAGCGCTGTGGCTTTTTTCTTGCGTTCTCCAGAAGCTTATCAATCTTGATGTGCGACAGGTCCGGCCGCCTAGCATGTCGAGCCTCAGCCGCCATGTACTCTATCGTGCTGAGCGTAACGCGGATAGCCTTATCGTTCCTGAACGAGTCCCAGACAGAGCGTGTGTTGCGTGCATTATACTTGTGGCTTGGCTCAATCCAGTACGCGCCACGTGAGAAATTATCGAACAGCTCGAACGCGCCTACCCAGTTCGTTGAGTGCAGCGCTTGACCTACGCGCAACCAGTCCGAGCGGTCCATGTCTGGGTCGAGGTCATTCAGGTCGCCTTCTACAATACGAACGTCGCTCATCTTTGGTGTGTCAGGTACGCCAGTCGGTGGCATGTGTGCTGATAGAGCCTGCTGCCGTGCTGCATCACGCCTATCCTTAATGGATGCTATCCACTTGTACGGCGCCTGCGCTATGTCGCTCTTATCAATGAACTTGTACACGCCACCAGAGTAATGCCGCGACGGCGGGCATACCACGTACGCGCCGATACCCTGGAAGTCTATGCCAGGGAACTCCTTCAATCGTTCAGTAGGCACGCTCTCTGGGGTCCTAAGCCACACGTGGAAGCCACCGCTACCTGTGCGTACCGTGCGAGTCTCCGATATAGGCCCATACTCCTTCTCGAACTTGGCCCAGGATATCTCGCCTGGCTTCTCCCTGTCGTTGTCAACATCGATAACGGTGCCGATTGCCTCAGCCGGTATGCCGATGTTGTAATCGGGATTCTGCGCCCACCACCTGTCAATCTGCTTGAGGTTGTCGGTCGCGTCCTTAAAGCCATTGCGTGTGGCTGGGTGCTTGCCAGGGTTATCGCACGCGCCAGCTTGAGGGCATGTGCATACACCATCAACGATGCCATGCACTGGGAATACAGGGATACCCTGGCGTGCGTACTCCTGCGCCGCTTCGTAAAGATTACTCATCTGTTTGATTTCCTTATATATTTATGCGGGAAAATGTGCCGCTACCCCGAGTATAGCTTGATTATCACTTACCGTCAATAATTATCAGATACTTCCATTAAATGGAAGTAATTGGAATTAGTGCTTGACCACATCTGAAAAGTCGTTATACTGTATCTCACTAACCAAGGAGAAATAACATGACCAACACAGAAAAGACCAACCTCTGCATCAACATACTACACTCATATGGGCAGCTAGCGAAGACAACAACCAATACGGTGGAGTACAGCTACCTGCGTATGATTGCTGACGACCTTATCCAGGAAGGAGTTCATGAATTTATAGTTGGTATCGCGCTGGCCCGCGTTCAATCTCACTTAGGAGAAATAACATGACACTAGCAAACCCATCAACAGATATCGATTCACCGGAAGCACGTGCCAACCTGATAGACTGGGTTGTCACTTACCAGCTGACGGAAGTCGAAGAAGCATTCCTACCCAGCGCGATGGCAATAGCCGCAGTCGCTGGCGGAGTATCACAGTTCAAGCTACTGGAGTACATGATGGTTGACGAGAACACCGCCAACATGATACTGTCGCTTTGCGAAGAGCTTGAAGTCATTCGCGAGCACATAAAATCTGGAGTAATTAGATAATGGCAATAGAGTTAAAGAGCACGAAGGACGCGGCCGTTGACCAGGGGGTAAAAATCCTGGTCCACGGTCCTGCAGGGAGCGGTAAGACTACGCTCATTCACACGTTACCGAATCCGGTAATCATTTCAGCAGAGGCTGGCCTGCTATCACTAAAGGAGTTCGACATCCCAGCGATTAGTGTCGGCACGATGGAGGACTTATGGGAGGTGTATCAATATCTAACGGAAGGCGAAGGACAGCAGTTCGATTCAATCGCAATCGATTCTATCTCAGAGGTAGCAGAGGTTTGCCTAGCGGCTGAGAAGGAGATTGCAAAGGACCCACGCCAAGCATATGGCGCGATGATTCATCGCATGACACAGCTTGTACGAGCGTTCAGGGATATCCCGAAGAACCTCTACATGTCTGCTAAGCAAGCACGAGAGAAGGACGAGCTAGGTGGTGCTATGTTGTACTCAGCATCGATGCCTGGTAAGATGCTTGGTAACGAGATGCCTTACATGTTTGATGAGGTGTTCGCGTTACGAGTTGAGAAGGACGACGACGGTAACCCTGTGCGATGGTTGCAGACCGACCGTGATGCACAGTTCGAAGCGAAGGACCGAAGTGGAGTGCTTGAGCAGTTCGAGCAGGCTGACCTAGGTCAAATCATTAATAAGATAATTGGAGAAAAGTAACATGGCTAAAATTGGAATTAAAGTAGAACCAGGTTTTCAACCACCGAAGGACGAGTTCGAACTCATCACCAATGGTTGGTACGAAGCCGAAGTGATTGACTCTGAGGTAAAGAACTCAGTGATTTCTGGTAACGATTACCTTAACCTGACCTGGATGATTACGGGTGCAGGTGACGGTGGCGACCCACAGTTCACCGAGCGACGTGTGTGGCAGGTGTTGTCAATCTTCCACCCCACAGACAGCGTTCGTGAGCGCTCCCTGGGAGACCTGATAAGCATTGCGCAAGCAGCTGGTGTGGATGGGTATGAGGACACCGACGACATCACCGGCGCTCGACTGCAAATTAAGATTGGCACGCAGAAGAGTAAGGACCCACAGTACGGGGACAAGAACGTGGTGCGGGGATACCAAACCACTAACCTCGCGGCTGCAGCGCCGCCTAGCGCTACTAAGAAACCTTGGGCAGCATAATGGCTAAAACTGTCCTACCAGATATGGACGCAACCCTGGAGGCAGCTTCGGCTGCCTTCGCGGATGTCCGCAACGGTGAGCAGACCTCCAGGACGTACCTGGGCTGCTCTGGCATGGGTCACGAGTGCACCAGGAAGCTATGGCTAACCTTCCGCGCTCAACCGCAGGAGGATATACAGGCAAAGGGCTGGGCCTGTATCGATGATGGTCACGCAGGTGAAGCAGTCATCGTAGAGAGGCTCCAGAGGGTCCCTGGCGTGGAGCTACACGCCGACCAAGGCGATGGTAACCAATTCGGTGTAGAAGCCTGTGACGGCCATCTGAGAGGGCATATGGACGGTGCTATCAAGGGACTATTACACGCGCCAGAATGGTGGCACGTATTCGAAGCTAAAGTATGTAACGAAACTAAATTTAGAAAATTAAAGAGGTTAGTAGCAGAGCATGGTGAAGGTGAAGCGCTTGAAAAATGGGATTTTAACTATTACACGCAGGCACAGCTTTATATGGAGCTTAGCGGTATGGACTACCATTATCTCGTCTGTGCTACTCCTGGAGTACGGGATTGGTTTGGTGTTATTACATCCGTAGACCATGAGTTCGCGAAAAGCAAGATTAACTTGGCTCAAGAGGTAGTTGAGATGGATGAGCCACCTCCGCGTATTAGCGCCGACCCTGAGTTCTTCCAGTGTAGATTTTGCAACTTCAGCGACATCTGTCACAAGGAGAAGCCGCCAGCGCCTAATTGCCGTAGCTGTGTACACTCGACGCCAGCAGTTAATGCGAATAATGAAGGTGAGTGGGGATGCGTGAAGCACGGATTCTTGAAAGATGATTGTCCTGACCACGTATACATTCCCAGCCTTATAAACTATGCCGATGTCAAGGACCAGCACGCTGCAGATAACTGGGTTGAGTACCAGTTGGCAGATGGAAGAACTTTTAGGAATGGGACGAAAAAAACAGGTTCAACTATTTACAGCAGCAAGGAATTGTGCGAGACTGAGCCTGAGTTGATTCAGGACGCTTCGACGGACGCACTAAGGGTCCAGTTCGGTGGCGAGATTGAAAAGAGCGAGAAGGTCAAAGAAGGTTACCTTCCAGATATGGATATACCATTTTAGGAGAACACCATGACTAAGAGAAAAGCAACAGTAGTAAAAGCAGCTTGGAAAGATTACGCTGAAACGTTAGAGAATCTGGTGCGCAACATAGAGCACGCTGAGCATTGTAATCATCGATTAGGATTCCTATGCAATTGTCATTACAGCAGAGTGCAGTTAGCAATGTGGGCCGCGAAAGCAAACTTTGTAGGAGAAGACGATGATAGTTAAAGACGTACCAAATCACAGCCCGCACCAAGCAGTGAAGATAGTTGTTGCTGGTCACGAGCTAGCTGCACTCCACGAAATGTTGGTGATGGTAGCTGTGGTTTTTCCTGGAGGCGACCATAACGAAAAGCTTATGGGGCAATTCGCAGAGGGTTTGGCGCGCATGATAGAGGACAGCACTGAGATTCCTAAGCTCAGGAGGGCAGAGTCGCCCCTATACTCTGCGGTCGCGAGATTATTCCGTGACGGATACCTTGACGACCCGCCAGCGCTGTGCGTACCGTACGATGAGCTACGCGATGAGAATACACCAGACCAACCTAACGGACTTCCTATGTCTTACAGGGAAGAGCTGAACTCAAACGAAGTGAGGAAAAAATTATGATGGACACACATGTACAGGAAGCAATTAAGGAACTGGAGCTGTTTGAAATGGCCGCTATTAAGATGGACCAGCTACTATTTCAGTTCCATACGGAGAAGGGTGCGCACCTTAACCAGGACGCGCTGGACGCCTTAGGGCGCGCTGTATCAGTTGCTGGTACGCTTAGGATTAATGTCACCACATCACTAGCACATATGGAAGCGGCCCGCGATGCGTAGTATTCCACCACTGTTAATAATTATTTTATTGCTTTCGCTTGACACCACTGACGCGCCCTGGACTGGCTTAGCAAAATATGGTATGCAATCTGGCTGGGAGCCACAAGGAGTTTCACATGTTCAAACTAACCGATAAGTTTAATGTTGACCGCGACCAATACTGCTGGCATTTAATTGAGGTGAAGGAGGGCACCAGCAAGAAGGGAGAGCCCATAGAGACACACTACGTGACATACCACGCGAACCTAGCGCAGTTGCTTGAAGCAGCCTGGGACCGTTCCTTAGGTGATGTAAGGTCGCTAGAGAAGCTGCAGAGCATGGTGTACGATAACCGAGCCGAGTTAGTTGCAGCAGCCAAGCAAATTAAATTGAATTAGTGCTTGACTCCTGATTCATTATGGGCGATACTGTCCCTACTGAAGCAAAAAACACGCATTACCAGGAGAGACAAAATGAGCGAACAAACAGTAACGGTAAAAGACGCCACGGCGCTAGCGGTAAGATACGCATCCTTCCTCAGAGCCTCCGATGGCTTAGACTTAACCGGCATTATAGTTTGGGGAAACATGCTACTAGATTCCCAAGATATCACTGGGGTAGAGCTATGCGAAGACAGTGTGCTACGATTAATGATTGCGCGCGCGGCATCCGAATAACTAATCAGGCTCTCGGAAGGGATAACTTAACTTTTAACTTTAATGCGCATAGCGCGAAGAATCCGAAGAAATTTAAACTTGGATTCCCAGTTGATAGTTTTGTATATCGTGTAAACCGGCCGAGAGCCTTTCTAACAATGCCAGCCCTATGTAGCAGCACCCAGAGGTTTGATTCCACTGAAGAGCTACGGGGATACCCGAGGGCTGGCTCCAATTTAACTTAGGAGAATGAAATGACACACCCGAAACTAAAGAAAGTCAGCTGGATGCCCTCTTCAAATTTCAGGAAGAGCAAGCCATCAGGAGAAGTTATCGACACCAAAAAGGTTGACGACCGGAAAGCAAAGATAAAGGAGAAATAAAATGGGTTGGGTTATAGCTTATTTCGCTATTAGTTTGCTCGCGAGAATCATCGAAGAGACAGGCAAAAACATTCAAGCAGAAAAAAGAAAACAAGCAAATGCTTAAGTACACGCTAATCCTGGTGATGGTAAGTAACATCGTGCTGGCGCAATCTCCTCGCTGTCACATGCGAAACGGTAGAACATTCTGCGACGACTCACCAGGGTTAGCACCTAAAATACACACTCCGCCGAACACCGTGCCATTGGATTATAGGAGTTACAATGGACTAGTACGCACGATGGAGTGCTACATGGAAGAGAGTTATACGAAGTGCAAATTGGGCAAGCATAAACAATAGGATGAATAAAATGAAATCATTATTAATAGTATTAGCAGCCGCTAGCATTGCTGTAGGCATGATGGCCGCACCTGGAACTGCGGAAGCGTATTGCAGCTTACCTAGAGGTAATCACGACAGGCACTTGTATGAGATGTGCTTGCAGCAAGAGGAGATGGTGCGGATACAGAAACAACAGATGCTGCAACAGCAGCGACAGCAACAGCAACAGCAATTTTGTCAGCAGCAACGGCAGATAAACCCAAGCTTTGTCTGTTATTAATTGGGGACGCACAAACCATAATAAGGCAATCTCCGCATCAATCTTCGGGTCTTGGTGCTGGCGTCTAGCCTCCTAGCCAGTGGGAGTTTGCCGAATAGATTGGCATAAAAAAGGCCGCTAAAAAGCGGCCAAGGTTTGTCGCGAGACTAAGGCTCCTACGGGAGCCTTCTTTTTTAGTACGCTCGAACTTCTCGAACTCTTAATCTGCTAGCTAATGCACCGCCAAAGATTCTTGCTGGTGTTGTTGAGCCATTAACGTAGTAAGTGCCTGCGTTCATGCCGATACGCATCTTAAAGGTCGTTTCGGTTGTTGCACCGGCTGACACCTCCGTACTTAAATGAAGCACCATTCCTTCGCCTGCGGCTAACGTATGGTACGAAACACCTATTGCATCGGCATCGCTATCCTGGAATATAAGCAGCGTCCCTAATCTAGCGCTAGCATCTCCGTTTGTTATATGACATTGGGCTTCAATCACCAAACGATTATTCGCGTTTGTTGGCGTGATAGATACTGTTGGCAGTGTTGTAGAAGCAATCGTGTCGGTCCCCTCCGTGTTCTGCGGAATAGTATCATCGGCTGGAACCGCAGTGGAGCCTGAGCCATATAGCGTGAACGGAGTTGCTTCAATTTCTTGCACTGTTGATAGCTGCAGCGATGAGTTAGCTGCGGACACAATGCCATACGATACAGCAGACAGACTGGCTGACAACGTACCGCTATCCATAACCACTGTGACAGTGGTATCTGGCGCGCTATACGTTGACGCTGTTATGGTTCCGTACAGTGTTGAGCTATCAGTAAACTGGAGTCGTCTACCTGGATGGAAAGCAGTCGTCTGGTCGCCAACCATCGTGAACGTGGTGTTACTCGTTCGCGTTGGCGTGATACCACTTGCTACCCACTCGCTAACGGATGTGCTGCCAACGTCATTCACACCTACCAAGTTATCGCTTAGCGTTTCACCTGAGCTTGGTGGGTCGGTATCCGTTGGTGATGCCAGTACCAGCTTGTAGGACCCTGTAAGGACCCACAGCTCGTTACCTGGTATCTTGCCATCACTACCTAGGATGATTGGGTTAGTGTGCGAGGCAGCCCCAGCGTTGTCCTTATATGTGGTTACCTTGGTCGAGGTTCCAGCAATGTAAGTAAACAGCTGATAGCCGTTTGCAGGGTCGCCATTATCATCAAAGTATTGACGCCCTGGCCCTGTTAATCTGAAGTATGTTGCCATGCTTACCTCGTTTGTTGAAATAGTTGATTGCTGTCGGCTAATGCGTTACCGAACGGTTGAGTTTGATAACCTGGGAGCCTCATGTTAGGTCCAGGCTGCAGCTTCTCGGTCTCGTAATCTATACCCCCACCCATCATGCCTTCTTCAGCACTAGCGTTCATTAGGGGGTCGATAATCGATTCCATTGGCTGCTGTCGTTGTTGCTGCTGCATCATTGCCATTGGTTGAGCGCCAGCGCCTATGCCGCCGAGCCCGAAACCTGATTCAGGTCCAGCACCACCTTCGTCCTCCTGGCCGCTGAATGCGCTTAGGAGGTCACCAGGACCGAACATATCCTTCAGTCCATCTAGCCAGCTATCGTTGCCACCGCCTTGTAGTTGACTGGTTAAGGGGTCGCCTAGCTGCTGGTTAGTGCCTGGTATCTGTTGTCCGAAGTATTGCTGTAGGTCGGTAACACCTGGAGCGGCTACAACACCTGCTGTACCTGCTGCAGCTAATGGGCTAGCGCTTAATCCAGCGCCACCTTGAATCCCTACACCAGCTGGGTTGAGTTGTCCACTACCTACTAAGCCACCACCCGTTGGAGTCGTGACACCTGTAGATATGCCTGGTACTTGGTTTCCACGCTGCAGGAAGTTTGGAGCTTGATTTGCGAGGGTCGCGCCAGCCGAGGCTAATGGACCCCAGCCGCCACCACCCGATGCGAATGCTTGAGCAGCGCCCCCAGGGAATCCTTGATTAGCTAGCCCAGTCCATGCGCCAGCGCCGGAACCTGCGCCAGTACCAAATCCTAGCGCATTCTTCACGCTGCCGAATATGTTGCCGCCACCAGCGCCATAGCCTCCAAGAGCCCCTGTAAGACCTCCTAGGATGCCACCACCATTTAGACCCCCTGATAGGCCTCCGACGAGAGCGCCCGCCACAGGCCCTCCTATGAGCCCTGCTATGGGTCCTAGGAAGCCTGAGATAGAATCAAAGAAGCTTGAGTCTGGATGAGCTAGCTCTCGCTGCGCATCTCGCGCATACCAGTCCAGCGCATCGAACTTAGTTGACGCCAGCAGCCTATCAATCCCTGGATTGGCCTGCCAGTATTCGCCTAATGTTGCTGCGAAATCAGGGTTGTTTTCCATCTCATACTGATAAGCTTGCGCAGCTTGGTCGTAGTTTTGAATATGTGGAACGCCACTACCGACTGTAGTCCACCCATTCTCAGGAGAGGCTGCTGGGCCACCGTACGCTGGGTTAACCCAGTTAGGGTCACCGGCCCAGCGCACCTTGTTCGCGTCGTTTATATCTGACAGGTACTGCTGATACTCTGGCGCGTCCTTGCCGCCGCCGGCAACCGCTTGAAGCGTCGTGTCAGGCATCGTAGGAAAGAGGCTGCGCCATGCTGCGAGGTCTTGTCCACCTGGTTGCGCTTGTGGCACAGGCTGAGGTGGCGCAACAGGCATGGGTTGCGGTGCAGGCTGCTGCTGCGGCTGAAACTGTGCGCCCAGCCCAGTTGGTTGCTGCTGTAAAAAGTTACCAATCATATTTTAGTACCCTCCGCCAGTGCGGTATTTTTTATTCTGCTGCTGTTGGTTTAATCCGGCAGCTGCGCCACCAGAGGCTGCTGCACCTGGGTGTAACACGTTGGGACTGACCTGTGATACTGGAGGACTAAGAACGTTCCTGCCAGCTGCTCTGCCTGCCACGTTAGCGTCAATGCGCTCTAGGCCCATTGCAGCGCCCTCTGTTGCTATTCTCGCGCCAGGGAGTCGGCCTACACCGTGCAGTAGATTGATTAGCGCGTTACCAGTATTCGAATAGTTGATTCTATTCCCTGGTGGAGGAATTGTTTCTAAACCTACAGCTTCGACCAGTTGAATAATTTCAGCTGCTTCATTAGGCCACATCACCTTCATCTTTTCAGGCCCAAACTTATCTATCCAGGTTTTCATCTTAGCGCCGCTTAACGGAGCCTCTGGACTGTTGCCACTAGAGAACTTGATAAAGTCGTTGTACAGCGCTCTGCGAGCCTTGCCGACCTGCTTCTGAGCGCCTGCCATCTTAGCTACTTCACTATCAAGCATGTAACTCATAAAACTTTCAAGCTCATCTACCTTAGCCTTATGTAGCTCATTGATAACCTCATCGGATGCGATATCATTATCCATTAGCTTGGCTAAGATTTCTGGTCGCTTTCTGGTAGCTGCAGAGTTCTTCTTCTGACGAATACCAGATGAAAGCTTGCGCGCGGCTGCCCAGTCTTGAACGGCTGTTCCGCCTTCTTCCTGGAAGACTTCTGCAGCCTCGTCAATGCCATCTAGGATAGCGTGCTTCAGAGAGGTAGCTGCTCTCTTCCTGCTGGGGTCCATAGTGCTGCTATTAATGATTTTATTTAGGTGACGTATTTCAGCCTCTGCTGTATCTACAGTAAGGTCTAATTCACCATCGATGTACTGCTGGAATCGCTTGACAATTGGCCCGCTTATCTCGTCGGGATTCATAACCATTAGTTCTTCATTCAATACTTCATTAAGCTTATCGACGCCCACAGGAATATCATTACCTAAAGCATTTCGAGCCTTATTGTAGTGAATGGTTTCGACCTTCTTATAGTTGTCGGCTACCATCGAAACGGATTCCTTTACATCCTCTCCAGCGCTGAACTTCGTGATGTCGCGCTCTGGGGTCATCTGCCTACCGATAGCTTCAGCGTTCTGCTTAGCAACCTCCTGGTTAGCGTCCCTAATGGCCGCAATAGGTTTGCCTGCATCAGTTCTAGCCAGGTTAGCCTCATCAGAGAAGACTCCTCTATCCCTGGACACCGTGCCACGTGTAGGCTGCATGCCCTGCGCTTCAAGCGCTTGCTTTCTGGCTACTTCCATGCTTGCCTTCTCTAGCTCAACGCCGCCCTCTACAAGTCGCTGCACATCCTCTGCTAGCGTCGCGCGCACAGCCTGTGTCAGGTCCGCCCAGTTTAGGCCGGACTCCTTAAGAGATTCCTTGACCGCTTTATCAACAGCTGGCTTCTTCATCCCTGGGAACAATTTGTTAAGCAATGATTTACCCCACTGTGGAGCGCGCTTTATAAGTTCACCACCGAGCACGCCACCAGTTGCCCCAGCTGCTGCGTTAAAGAGACCGCTCTCGCCTTCTGCGGTCGCGAGCATAGCGCCCTCTGTGCCGCCTACTACAGCGAGCTTCACCCATCCTGGTAGCTGAGCAATAACGGCTGGGACCTTTACTGCAGCGCTTGCTATGCCGCCAACCAGGAACGGTGCTGCTTGCCCTAACGTTCTTCCAAGGCTAAAGCCTTCGTTATCGTTAATGGATTCATACAGCGCTAATTCCTGATGCACCTTCTGGTCATACTCGTCGCCTCGGAATAGCTGCTGCGTTCCCTGCTGGACATCCATATAGCCGCGCCCAACCTCTGCAGCGAAGCTAGGACCCTCTATAGGCCCGTACTGTTCCTGTATTGACATATCGGAATAGTTGACGGGTTGGTAGCCACCGACAACAGTCGCTCCAGGCGGGAGAAACTTCGGTGCGGGAGGTGTGACTATATTTGCGCCCTTTGGAAGACTAGCCATTATTGTATTTCCCAGTTATTGTCGCCAATGTGTTTATACGTCTTACCATCGTCGCCGACTATCTCGGTGCCGATAGGCATAAGCGATTGCTCCGGCGGAGCGCCGATGCCGTACTTCAAGCTAATCTCTTCAGCTGCTGCTGAGTTCCATAAGCGTAGCGTTTCCTCACCTTCAGCTACACCAGTTTCGATTGACGTTTTAAGGTCAGAGAGCGCAGTATCCAAGTTATCGTTTCCGATGTTCAAGTTACCACCACCAGACGCAATTAAGAGTTCTAATTCTGCTACAGCAATGGAGCCTAAAGCGCCACCTGTAGGAGAGCTTTCACGCATATTCTGTAGCGTCTTGAAACCAGCGAAGCCTTTGATTGCCTGTAGTTCCTTTTCAATTTGGAATGCATCCGTACCAGGGAGATTCTTAAAGTAGTCCCCAAAACCACCATGAGAGGGGAAAAAGCCAGACCTCTTCATAATGGACTGTACGGACTCGATAGACTTTATGACCTTCTCAGCTTCCTTTTTAGTCGCTCTGAATTTCTTCTGGTGTATCTCTCCAGTCTTCTTGAGCTTGGTGTACTCTGCCGAAGCCACACGCTTATTCTTATTCTCCTCAGCAACAAGCTTGCGATTTTCATTCATCTGCTTAGCTTTCTTGATTGGAGTGCCAGGAGCCGGTGCTTGAGGCAACGGCGTAGGCATAAACACCTGCCCAGGCGTTTTACCCCCTGAGGGCTCCTGAGGAGGGCTCACAGCGACGTTCGCCGCTGGGCTAGGGGTTGGCCCACCCTGAGCACCTAAAGGCGCTGCAGGGGCTCCTGAGGAGGCCTGAGGGCCGCCTATGCCATATTCTGCCCTAGCTACAGCTGCAGCTGTGTTTGCTTGACTTTCGGTCGCAGCTGTGCGACGTGCTGTCAGGTCGTAGTTCTTCTGAGCCATAGCATCCTGGCTGCCGCCGAGCTGCTGCAGGAATCCTGGCGTATCAGTCTGTAGCGCCGATATCATGTCCTCTGGGATGAATCCTGGGCGCTGAGCTGCAGCCTGCATAACTATGCCCTGAACGGAGGCATGGTCCCTCGGGTCGATGCCAGAGTTCTCAAGCAGGTTGTAAACATACTCTTCAGCTGCCGCATAGCGGTCCTGACCAGCATCGCCTATTTCACCTTGAGTTTTCTCAAGAGTAGTCTGCTTGTTGAGAATCTCTTGAACCACTTTAGCTTCATCGATATATCCCTGCTGCAGTAAGAAGTCACGCTTCTCTTCTAGGGTCCCAGCTGCGCCTACGCCTTCGCGCAATGCGGCCTCCTGGTCAAGCTCCTGTTTAGCTAAAGCGTTCTTCTGTTTGGCGGCGGCTAGTGCGCCCATCTGCGCGACTATCTGCGCGTTCTGAGCTAGGTTGTTTGGTACACCGTGTGCACCCATTATGATATTTGGATTAGCCATTACTACACCCTCATCATGCTGCGCATTTGCCAAGGCTGAATCGCGTTGCCTAAAGCGTTATTCCAGGCGTTGCTGCCGGATATGGTGGCTGCACTTGCAGCGTCCCCGCCTTGCGCCATATAGTTGCCTATCGTGCCGCTAGCTCCCATGCCAGCATTTATTTGACCGGCCAACATATTGTAATTTTGATTCTTGTTCTGGTTAAAGCGGTCGTATGCGCGTCCATACTCATTGGATGCAGTATCCTGACCGTAATCGGATATCGCCTTAAGAGCGCCACCTGAGAGCCTCTTACCACGTGCTGCAGCAGACTTCTCGATAGCGTTGATGCCTTCCTGCTGCCTGAACTGGTAGCCTGGGTCAGCCTGGAAGTCGCTACCGCTAAAGTTGCGTAACAAGCCTCCTCGGCCGCCATGCGACATACCAGACAGCCTGTTAGCAGCCTGCTTGCCTAGCCCAGCGTACGGCGCTTGCTGCTGCTGGGCCTGTACTAGCGCCGCCTGCTGCTGCTTAGCTGCTTTGTTTGCCGCGCTTGATGCGCGATTAGCGCCATAAAGTTGGACGCCAGCCCCAATAAGGTCGGCGGCATTGTCCTTTGCGAAACTACCTAATGAACTCCAAAAACTCATAATGTCACCCTATACAGCTGAGCCAGCTGCGTTAACCCAAACACCTGTGTCCTCTCTATACCAGATTGGTATATTGAGGCTTGTATCAAAATACGTGCGCCCTGCGAAGAGTAATCGAGTCGGTCTTTCTGCTGTGGTGCCTGACTCTGTTAATCCGTTAAGCGTTCGACCCATATCAGAGAACCAGATAACCCATACACGTGAATTTAAATCTGGGTCTGATGGTGGTCTAAAATTTAATCTTGCCATATTATTATCCTGCTGCGTCTACCCATGCGCCAATGATTACAAGCTTAATTGGTTCCGAACATCTGAACTTAAATACCCAGTCGAATGCTCTGCCAAGTCTGCGATATATAACGCGCTTGTTACGCTCGCCTTGCTTACCCATTGAGGCCCAATGCTCATTACCCCAGCTATGTCCACCGTCCTTTGATATCTCCATCATCATCTGAGGGTCGCTTCCCTGCCCAGTTGCTAGTGCTGTGCCGGACTCGATGTCCAGCCATAGCCGTGCAATCTTTGCTTCCTCTTCATTGAAGATATGCTTGGAGGTTAACTGCTTAACAATTGGCTCACCATCATCCGTATAGTTGGTGCCATCAATCTGGAATATTTTGCCGTTGTCGTAATCGCTAACGTAAAACTTATTCTGATAGTGGACGCCAATCTCTGCTCGATGCCTTGCGCCTAATGAACTGTATTCGAGGTTAGACCACACCTTGGTTTTTCCATCGAATAACCATGACTTACCTTCGGCTGGAAAGTTAAGTTGGTAGAAGTGGTGACCATCATGGTAGTAGGAGAATGCTGTTGCATCCGTTACCGTTGTGTAGGAATTAATTACTGCACCCATCTCGGTGCCGGATATATCTTCAAACTGGAAGCCATTAAACTTAACTACCGATACACCACCTTGGTCAGAGTTAGCAGCCAATAGAATAACTTCAGATTCGCCGAACTTTGCTATCGACCATTTGGCAGCTAATCCTAATTCAATCACGCCACCAGTGATGCGGTCGTATGGTGGAGTACCACTGCCAGTGTTATTCCAGAACTCAATCGTTTCAGAGCCACATAACATAATGTCTGTGTTGTTCTCGAAGATTCGAACTAAGTTGTCTGGAGATTTCTCTGCAGTTGCAAAGTCTAATGCTGCCCATGAATCGGTAACATCTGTTGCATCTAATGATGATAAGTAGAACTCTGCAGTATCAGGTTTTGGTACGATGAAATATCCATCGTGAGAAACTACTGAACTCGCATCGTCGTTGTAATCAGCATCAGTGATTTCTGCAAACGTTGTACTTGCAATCGTGTAGTAGTAGCCGTTAGTGCCATCGGTTACCATCACAACGCCAGCATGGTTGTAAGCCATGTCCACGCGACCGCTAGTTGTGTTTAGCGTGCCTCGATTAGTTGCAGCGCCAGTAGCATTAATTTCATAAAATGTGCCTCCGTGGACTGCATACAAGAGCGTATCTACTGCTAACATGCCTCGCACAGCATCTGTCGAGCTAAAATCAGTGAACTCTGTTAGTCCTGGCGTTGCGTGGTAGCTGTACCTGCTCTTATCCTCTTGCGGTTGTATATCCATATACATGTTGAGCCTAGACTGCGCTGACACACTTGGGCTCTTCCCGTCCTGCCCTACACCGAATAATTTATAGCGCATTGTCTGTAGCCTTATCTTTTGATAGCGCGTTGTATGTCCCTACGCCTACCGCTCCGATTGGTATCATAAGTTTCTTAGTTACATCTAATGGGTCGAAGATAGCTGCCACCTTTCCTAATGATTTGTTATCAACTCGATAGCCACTGTAACCAGCATCGTAAATTGCTTTTTCTGCGCCAGTTACATCACCCTTAGCTGCTGCCCATAAACCATCTGGGTCTGCATTAGCGTCATATACTTGAGCTGCTTGAATACGAGTTTCAACCTTGTTGTCGCCTAAGCCTGATTCCTTACGGTATGGATTTTCATCTGCTTCGATACCGTAGTAGCTGCGCTTAGGGAATCGTTTATCGCCTCTGCGATTACGTTCATCCCTAGTTTGTCCAGATAAACCTTTGCCGTATTCTTTAGGCTCAACCCTATCTATGTCTGACTTAGAGTAGTGAACAAGTACCAAGTTACCCTGGTCATCTATTGCGCCTTCTAAGCCTGATTCACCAGCCTTATGAAGTTCAGAAAATTGTTTCTTACGTGCTTCAAATGCTGGAGTACCTTGCTGCGTTACCCAGTTAGGTAAGTTGCCGGTCTTCTGGTCTGCAAAGATAGTCGCATCGATGCCAGCTGTTCTGTTTGTCTCACCGTGTGGGCCAAAGTTTAACCAGCTATTCTGTCCGCGAGTCTCAGTTGCTAATGCACGTTGTGCTAATGGTGATAACGTTCCGACGTGAGATTGATATGCCATCTCCTCACCACCAGCTCTGAATCCTGCACCAATCTTGCCGTGACCCTGTGCGTCATGTACTGCCCTGAATAAATCATTCATAAGCGCAGGTTGACCGCTTATTTCATGCCCTGATTCTGCAAGCAATGGATTACCAGCTGGGTCGAAGTCAGCGCTCGAACCAAAGCCATCTTTGGTTGGGTACACTTGAAGTCTCTTATTGGTCAGCATGTCTTCCAGTGCTTGGTATGGTGAATCTGGGTATGGGTTGTTACTAAACTCTGGCTTAATGCCAGCTGCTAGCATTTGCTCGTACTGTCCTTTTACTTCCTTGCCTAACTGCTCGTATGATTCACGAACGAATGGGTCGGAAGGGTCATGCGCCATAAGGTCGTACTCGCGCGCGACCTGCGCGCCAAACGCAGGGTCAACTGGTTTGAACTCTTTAACTGGCGTGTATGGTATGCCTGTGGCTTCGGAATGAGCGATAGCTGCTTGTTCCATTGCTGGGTTAGGACCGATGTTTACCTTGCCTAGTCCAGGCACGTTGGCTGGCATGGGAGCGCCTGGTAATGGAATATCACCGTATTGCTTTGGTCCTGCTGGTGCATGAGCATTGGTGCCAAGGTAATTGTTTACGCCCTTCAACCATTCCTCATCAGCTATCTGCATTGGTGTGCTAAATTCTAAAGAGCGTTGGTCCTTGTGAAGCGGTTTCCGCTGCTCTCGTCGCTTAGCGTTCCATTCTGGATACATAACCTGCGGAGGTATAGGCTGCTCTAATCCACCTAAGTATTCGCCTTCCATCTGGTGAGAGTAGGTGGGATGCAAGAGGTCAGGTTGGCCTATATTCTCGCCTGTGACACGCGCTATGTTTCTACCACCGTATCCTAGCTCATCATCTAAGAAGTCCTTGTCAGTGAGCGCCCAGCGAGTCTCAGCAGCATCTGGGAATCCTTGCTTGTAAAATTCCTTCTTGGCTGCCGTTGATAAGAATGCTTTACGCAGCTCGCCATTTTCTCTAAGCATTGCTACTGATACTGGGTCGTCTAAGCCTTTCCACTCTGGGCGCTTAGCCTTAACCTGCTTATTGAACTCCTTCATCGCCTTCTTAGATATTTTCGATGTTGCCATCTGCTGCAGGGTCGCATCTAGCATCATTGTGTTAAACGCCATCGTGTCATGCGACATAGGTGTGTAGATAAGCGCAGGGTCAAGGCCCTTAGCTAATGCGTTCTTAGCTTGTTTATTGAGCGTGCTTACTCTGCCTTTATCTGATGCCCATACGCTGTTGTTCTTTGGGTCAGCGTTTTGGAGCATGTACTTAGGGCCACCATATAATGTTTCTGGCACTGCTAGCTCGTGCTCACCAATCTTGGTGACGTGCTTACCAATGTCTGACCTATCACCCAGCGCAGGGATTAATGCTTTACCAAGCAACTCTTCTGGCTTAATAGTTTTTGCTTCACGTAGCTGCGCGATAGGTGAATCATCTATCTCGTACTCCATACTCATTTCATCGATAGGCTTGGACAGCACGTTGCTGCCGCCTACAGGATGTCTAGCGCCCTTAGTTATACCTGCTAAAGCGCCTAACTCTCCGGCCATCGTTCCAGCCTTCGCAGCAGTTGCGAGAGGTAGTGCGCCGATTAAATCAACTACATGGGGATTGATTAATGGGTCGTTAGGACCAGCGCCGGTGTACTGATGAGGGTAGCCTTCAGCCATGCGTCCTGTGCGTTCTACAGAATCGCCGAGAACAAAGTTCTCAAGTGCTGTACCGTATGGGTTGTCCTTTGGAAAGATATTCTGTGCAGGTGATAGGAACCGATTTAGCGCGTCACCTATAATCATCCAGCGCGTATCCGGCAAAGCTTTAGCTTCACCTCTACGTGGACCTAGCGCATTCTTTTTGCGCTTGACCTTCTTCTTCCTTTCCTTGGCTAGTGCGTTAGCCATCTAATCACCAATGTATACGTTAAAGGAGCGTTTCTCACTAAACGCAGCTGGTTCAATCTGCGCTATCTTTACGGGAAAGTTTTTCTTCTTAATGCGTCCTTTAACAGCTGCAGAAATTTTCTGCACTTCAGGAGGAACTGCAACACCGAACTCAGGAGCCAGATAATCGCAAAGACCATACACCAAAAGATTCTTGTACCCTGGCGCGAGGTCCACGGTTGTGTCAAGTGAAGCAAATTGGCTAAGAGTGCCCCAAGTGTGTAAATACAATGTGACGCTCGCTGATGGAGTAGGCCACAAAAAGATTTCACCATTTGGGTAGCTTGGCTCATAGTAGATAAACTCCGGTAATGCACTGCTGGTGTCCTTATCGGTTATGCTGGTGTAGCCACGACGTGTCTCTAAATGTCGCAAATTGTAGTCATTACTATTTTGGTCTGTATAGAAAGTAGAGTTTTCTATCTTATTCGGTCTGTCAGCTACGAAGTCACCTGTGGCACCGATTGTGCGCGATTGCGTGTCTCCAGGCCACGTGTGGGCGTTCTCCTGCACGTAGTAAACGTACGCACGGTCGATATTCCACTCTTCGAGCATAGAATTAAGCGCTTCGAAAGCATCTGCTGCTTCTTCAGTCGTAGGGTCTTCACCAGTCTCAAGGACGTGAAGTAGGCGCATTGAGCGCTTAATTAAATCTCTTGCTGTTGCCATTATTTAATTACCAGTGCCCTTGGCGGGATATGAAGTGTTGTCTTGTTACGCTTCCGCGCTTCTCCGTCCAGGGCGTCACGGAACGTGCGGTCGTCAGCGTCGTCAAAAATATATACGTCTGCTTCAAAGTGCTCCAGGAACGGGAGCCTATCTCCTAGCTTGCGCGTGGGACCATCCACGAATGCTAACGAGTAATCGCTAGGTATTTCATTTGGGTCGAAGTCATACCATCTGTCCTTGATGCCGCATTCAACAATCGCAATGTTGGTAACACCTGCTTCCTTAGCCATGTCTACAAGCTTATGCGCGTACTCTCTATCGTTCTCAAGACAGTAGACTATCTGGTCAGTTGCGGCGGCCATCAAGATTGTGCTTAGTCCGCTACCTGCTTCGATGATAGGTTTCTTTGCTAGCTTCGCGTAGCCTATCGCTGGAGCTAATGTTTCTATCGGTGCGCCCCACTCATTACTTGCATACTTAATTGCTTCTTCTATATCCTTCAGTGTATGCGTGCCTAGCTTTATCTTGTTTGCTATATGCTTTAGCGTGGTCTTGCCTTCGCGTCGAAGGAATGCGCCCAAGCTATCAGTGAAAGTTACCTTAGCTGAGTGACCTAATTCAATTTCGGTAGCGCAATATATTTTATTTTGCTCTGCTTGCTTGCGCCAGAGGTTGCAAACATGCAGGTCACCACCCCATCGTGTACCGTCTATCAACGTGCGCTGAAACAGTAACGGCTGCATCGTATCGTGCCCGTTGTTCCCGTCGAACTCTTCGCACTCTGCTACTAGCTTCTCTATAACGTGACGTTGAAATCTTAGGAAGCCTGTAGGCAGTCCTTCTACCTCTAGCAATCCATCTTCTATCTCTTTGCCTTCTATCATTCTGCAAGGCATGTCGTGCTTCTTATCTTCACGTCGGTAGGGATAAACTCCACCAACTACATCGAGGTTGTACTGGCATAACTTCACCAGGCTCTCTGCTTGCCACGAAACATCTGCATCTAAAAAAACTAGGTCAGTGCAATCGGACAATAAAAATTCTTGGATAATCCTATTCCGTGCATCATCTACATGACAGTTGCCGTGCAGTAAGTAGTAAGCAGTTTCAATGCCTGCTTGATGTAATGCTTCCCTGCTTGATGCTATTGAAAATGTGTAACTGTGGTCTGGGTTATCGTATGCTGTTGTTGCTAAGCAAACCTTCTGATTAATACAAGGCTTACCATCATCTTGGTGTAGTCGCGACATATTAAGAATACGGGGCAGTTGCCTGCCCCGTTCCTTTTATTTTTTTATGTGGTTACAATTAAACCCAAAGCAACTAGAGCGTTGTTAATACTAACAATAGCTGCTTCGTTTGTGGCTGTAGTAGCCGTTGCGGCCGGAGCTGTAACAGATTGTTGTACAACTGGAGTCGTACCGAAGAAACCTACTTTCTCGGTAGCGTCCAGTCCTACACACATCCCATCAGGTCCGTTATCGCCTAAGTAATGAACTGCCATGATATTTATCCTTTAGTTAAATTAAGCGCCGGAGCCCATGATTCGAGCTGCCCATTCAGGACGCAATGTCTTCCAACCATGCAGGATATCTAAACGGCAAGGGAAGTTGTCGTTGTTGATATCGTACGCACGAACTAGTCGAATGCTAAGACCGTCATAGTTCTCACGTGCACACCAATCCACACCCTCTGGCTTCACAAGGTCAGCAGTCGCGAAAGCGAAAGCTTCTTTATGATATACAAGGTGGTTAGGATAGTTAGTTGAAGCAGCACCAACGAATACCAATGCATCAGTAGATGTAGGTAGCGCGTCAACGTTCTGCTTGGCACCAGACTCATAAGGCACAGGCTCAATGCTGATAACCGTAGTCGAAGGAGTCGTTAGGTCAGTCACAACGAACTGTTGCAAGTGAGCATAAGCCACCTTGGTTTCTGGGTGCACTGCATAGGTTGCATCACAAGTAAAGATTGTGCCAACCGTTGGAGCAGCAGATGCGCCAGTAATGGTGAACGAAGTGTCGCCATTAGAAACGTTAGCGTTAATCGTGATACCAGTAATGTCAGAGCTGTTAGCGTGCGTGTAAATACGCTCGTTCTCAACCCAGTCAAGACCAGCTGCACGACCAACAACACCGTCACGGTACTGCTTAGCAATGCCAGTAGAGTCTTGGAACAGACCCTTCAATGCATCTACCTGGCCAGCCATATCGATGGATTCCATCTGGATACAACGGTTGTTATCTTTCGGTGCAAGAGTTTGGTTCAACTTGGCTTTAGCCTTATTGATTTGCGCGAAAGTAGGTAGAGTACCTGGAGTACCAACGTGGTTGTAAACGTCCTTAGTAACATCACCAAGCATAGCGCCTTCGATGTTAGAAACGAGTACAGCAGCTGCTGGCTCAATGATACGCTTGCTGAAGTCATCCAGGTCAAGGGTTAAATCTTGGCTGGAGAAGTTCATGTCGACACCCTTCTGGGTAGCGACCGTCAACGTTACGCTGCTCTCTTCGGTATCTTGCGCGTTTAGCGTCTTACCAGTTCGGACAGTGTATTTGTTAGGCTGACGAATGCTTAGACTGTCACCAATCTTTGCACCAGTCTTCGCGAAAGAGCTGTCGTATTGACGCTCAATCGTGCCGATGAATGCCAACTTCTCGTGAGCCACGCGAAGGATTTCGCGGGTCACGGCTGTTGGTGTGAGTATTGAATTAGCCATTATTATGGTTCCTTAGAAGTTGTAGTAATGGCTAGCGTATGCTAACCATATAGTTCCTTGTTGCGTTGCTCTATCCACGCTTTAACAGACTGCTTATCATTCGGCCCGCGTGTTGCGGAGCCTCGTGCTTGAACAGGCTTCTTCGGCGCTGGAGCATTCGAAGGTTGTTTACTCGCTTTAGCGGTAATGGTTAAAGAGAGTTTCCCGATTGCTAATGCTTGCTGCATCGGCTGGAGGCTTGCAATCTCTGCTGCCTCTTCGGGATTCTTACCTAAGTGGTACCACACATGCGGGGCATTCTCTGAGCTTAGAACGGCTTCTGCCATCGTTTGCGTTAAGGGCAAGTCTTGAGCTGTAGCAACTTGTTCGAAGTCTGGGTAGACTTCAGCTCCAGCTTGAAGAGCAGCATTCTTTACTGCGTCAAACTGCTGTGCTGCTCGTGCTTGGACTTGCACCTGCTGCGCTTCCCTAGAGGCTGCGGTTTGCTGTTGAATCGCTTCATTCGCTTTATAGACTGCGAGGTCACCTACATAGGCTTCGTAGTCGTCGTATGAATCGCGATTCGGTGCTTCGGCTATCTGTGGTGCTACTTGAGGTTGTGATTGCTCTTCTGCGAAACGTTGTTGCATTTCACGTATGAACTGGTCACGCTCTCCAATCTTCCGCTGTAGCTGGTCGATTCGTTTTTTGAAGCGGCGCTTGCCTGGTGGTTTCTGCTCTTCATCACCTTCACCTTCGTCTTCGGCGGATATCTCGCTTACTTCGTCGGATTCAGCTTCAGGAGTTTCATCTACTTCAGCTTGCTGGTCTTCATCGGTGGACTCGTCACCGTTGGTAGCTGCCGTTGCTACACCCTCGTTTTCAACTTCCGGTTCTACTGCTTCTACCTCTGTTGCGGCTAACTCATTTTCATTTGACATTTACTTCTCCGGTTTAACGCGCGGGATGCGCGGTTGCTGCGTCTTAAGGACGCGAATCTTCACCTGGTATGGCTTGTACGCCACCCAGTGCGGATTTTACGATGTCAAGTTCAGCGTTCATTTTCGTTACATGCGCTTCGAACTCCATGCGCTGCTCTGCTAATGCGTGCTTCAATGTGACATCTAATCGTTTTGTTTCTGAATCCTGTGCAGCAACCTGGTTATCATTTTCCATGTCGGCTGCTTTAGCCATTAATTCAGCTTTCTTAATTTCTCTTTCCTTATCCTTATCAATCATGGCTGCTGTTAGCTTGTCACGATTGATTTCCTTATCAGCTTCCTTGCTAGCAATCTGATTCATCATGCCTTCACGTTCGGCCATTAAGGCGTCAACAGTTTGGGTCTGCTCAGCGAGCTGCTGCTCCATCTCAGCAATCTGCTGTTGAGCTGCTGCTATTGGGTCCTCTTCACCCTTCAGCTCTGCCGGTATCATCTTGTTAAGGCGCTCTGCCATTTCCTCAGCGCCAGGCCAGTCCATGTTCTTGACCATGAGGTCGCCGATAACACCCCAGAGTTGCGGGTTACCATCGACGATAGCTGACATGCTTTCAAAGGCTTCTTCACGCTTCGTATTGAACGAAGGCCCTGTGGTGACAGCTACATCGTATTTACCAACACCAACATCGTATATAGTCTGCTTCTCGCCGTTCTCGTCCTGAACCTCACCTGCTTGTCCTGGTGATAGTTTGATTTGTTCTGCTTCACCATCCTCGCCTAGGATTCGCGCTACACGCTCCGT
>Ga0316189_10000902_pt1 | contig 29679 bp, 29 predicted proteins | sample LowCovwburrow_MG_FD_204930 | JGI IMG/M metagenome (GOLD analysis project Ga0316189, IMG submission 204930) | Coastal sediment microbial communities from Maine, United States - Lowes Cove worm burrow | ecosystem: Environmental > Aquatic > Marine > Coastal > Sediment | place: USA: Maine...
CCCCTGATGTTTCTCAGGTCATAACTCGGAAGTGCCTCAACCTGCTCCGGACGCTCAATGCCCAATGCAATGATATGACGCTCGGCCTCATGCAATGACAAATCCTTAAACGGAATACCGCTCCAGTAGTAACCCGGTGTTGACTCAGTCGCTGCCATAAAATGTAGCTGTGGATATTTGTTACGAACCCGCTTCAGATCGGAGAAAAAAGCCCCAAGCCCTGTCTCATAGAGTGAGGGATGCTCCATGGAAATGCCAATCCAACGCGCAATCGGATCAAGTCCCAAGCGGATGGTATAGCGGTCATGCTCGCCATAAACGAGCGTATCAATCCCACGCCTGATCGCCAAGTCCGCCAGCATATCCATACTGTGAGCGCCATCAGAGTGGTTGCTTCGCACATCAAGCAGCACTCGCTTTGCTTGCGGAAGGCTCTGAAAATCTCCCAGCGGCTGTTTTAGATACAACGATTCAGGAGCACTGGGAACAGTTTTGACGTGCAATGCTGGCTTCGCATCTTCAGCTTTTTCCACAGGCTCAGAGAGCTTCTCACTCTCCTCAATCATCCGTTTCAGTTCTTCGAGACTGACATCTCCGGCACTCACCACTGGAACAATGCAAAAAGAGAAGCCCAACACAAGAGCAACCAGGGATGTTCTAATCATGGCAGAGCTGCTCATAGAGCTGTGATAAACCATCAACCATCGCCTCTACTGAATATTGATCCGCTCGAGCCCGGGCATGCTCCCTGATTTCGACTCCCCAGTCAGAAAACAAGGCATGCGCTACTTCATCAGGCCTCTCAGCATCAACACACGCACCCACCGTCTCATCGACCAACTCACTGAGCCCACACACGTTACTGACCACACAGGGAAGCGATGCTGCGAAGGCCTCAATAACGGCTCTGCCCATGCCTTCGTTCCTGGAGAGAAGCACAAAACTCCGGGCATCAGCGAGGTATGGCAACGGATCAGCCCAGCCTGCAAAGTAGATATTCTGTTCAACTCCCAGATCAGCGGCCAATTGCCCAAGCATCTCCCGCTCTTCACCATCACCAACAATCGCGAGCCTGGCATCAGGCTTCTGCCTGCAAAGTTCCGACCAAGCACAAACAAGCCGATTCATGCCTTTCACCGGAACAAGTCTTCCCACCGATACGGCATCCCACTTTTTCTCATGGCCTGCAACTGCTCTGATCTCGCTGACCCGTTGGCTGATGCTGTTAACGTCCACACCACTCGGAATGACATGCCACTGTTTTCGCGTGCCAATCCCAAGCTTCAGATGATCATCCATCTCCGCTTTTGTAAGCGCAATCAGGGCGTCACTCCTACGGGCCATCCAGCGCTCGACGGCAATAAACAGCTCTGTTTTCAACATCCCAAAATAGCCGTGAAAAATGTGACCGTGCGGCGTGTGCACAACTTTTGCCTGTTTATAAGCTGCCAGCCGTCCCAGAACTCCTGTTTTGGATGTGTGTGTATGCACCAGCTCAAACTGCATATCCATCAGGGATGAAATCTCCCGATAGGCCCTCCAGTCATGAAGACCAACACTTCGGTTAAGTGAGGGAAGCTTTTTTACCACGCCACCCAACACCTGAAAGATCGCCATATCCTCGTCGACTCGATGCGATTCATCGGCTGACATACCGGACTCTTCAGAAAGCCCCATTGCCAGCACGACATGGTGCCCCTGCTTAAGCTGCTCAATCGCAGAGATCAGAGTATTGACCGCCGAGCCACCCCGATCCATTCGAGTAATCAGGTGTAGAATCCTCATTGAATCGCCAATTCAGTAAGCGTGCTATCAATCTGTTGCTTCACTGCCTCAACAGTAAGAGAGCGCATGCAGGTATGATGGGAGCACTCCTCTAAATAGCATGGTGAACAATCAACGCTGAACCGGGCTATTCGAACCGACCCCATCCCCCGTGGACAGCAACGACCAAGATCGCCGGGGCCAAAAAGAACAACACTAGGCACGCCAACTGCAGCGGCAAGATGGCTTGGGCCGGAATCGTTGCCAATATAGATTTTCGATTTCTTCATCAGAGCTGCCAGTTCTGGAAGTTCCAGCCTTCCCGAAAAGTCGACCACTAAGGGATCACCTTTGCTCATCTGCACAGCATCTTCAACCTGCTCACTACTGCCAACAATACAGACTCCCATATTCAAAGCCCGCAGGTAACGGATCACCTCAATGTAGTTTTCGATGGGCCAATACCTTGTCTTACGGGCACCTCCTGCAAAAATAACTGCTAGAGAAGTGTTATCAGGAAAAACATCCACCAGTCTTTTATTGATTTGAGCAGACTGATCTGCAGCCACACACACCACCGGTGGTGCGGAAGAGGCCGAAATATTCAACGTAGATAGAAGCCCCAGATTCAGATCCACCTCATGTCTGGATGAGATTTTCGCCTCGTCCCAGTTCACATCAAAAGCGGACTGACCACCATTCACCCGCCCGACAGAAAGTCCCGCATGGATAACGGAGAAAAGTGTGCGAATTGCCCACTCCCCTTTCTTACTTCCCGTTGAATATAGATGAAGTGCCAAATCGAAATGTTGCTCTCTCAAGTGCCGCAAAGTAGAGATTTGCTGTAAAAAAATGTCCAGTTTCGGGGGCCATGGCATTGTCACAACATGGATATCTCTATCTGCCAATAACTTAGCCTGTGCAGGGCGGGTAAGCAGTGTCCACTCTGTATTAGGGTAATGGTTAAGTAGTGCGTCAATAGCAGGTAGAGCCATCACCAGATCGCCTAGGCCTGCCAACTGCACCAGAAGCCCCCGCCTGAGGTGATGTGCCTCCATGCGCCTTATCTTTTCCTCAGCATCATAATATGGCCACCACGATACCGTGGCACGACTCCAAAGAGTCTGCGAATCCACCACTTTTAGGTGGATAGTCTGTAGCAACAATCAACAGCTTCAATCAGCTTCTCCATACAACCACCACCATGAATCGCCGACAGCCTGCAACTGCTGATTATTCAGAGGGCTATTATCCAGCCACTCTTGCATCTTTTCCTGTCTGTAATAGTTAGTAATGGGTGCAGAAAGTCTGTCATACCAGTCAGTCAGGCTTATCTGATAACCGTGCCCGGCATATTCTATAACTCTCAGTGGCGCAAACCGGTCAACGATTCTTCCAATCAGAGGAAGCTTTGAAAGTAGTTTATAACTGTTTATGACAATGCCATAATCGACCATGTTGCATAACCAGGCCATTCGATGAATGTTTTTGTTTGAAAGCTTTTGAGAAACTATACGCAACAGTTCAAGCAACACCTTTCGTGGCATATATGCATACAACCAGACAAAAAGAGAACCCTTTGATTTAAGATACGTTGGCAATTGATGATACGCCTTCTCTGGAGCAGGCATATGATGCAATACACCAAGACTATAAATAAAATCAAAAGTTTCGCTCTTAAATGGTAGGTGGTAAGCATCTGCCTGAACAATATGAACGTTATTGCTGGTAACATTATTTTGATATGCAGCATCTACGGCTTGAGAAAGGTCTACACCAATGACTTCCGCACCCAACTGAGATGCTCCCTTGATATGGCGTCCGGCTCCACAGCCAACATCCAACCCTAACTTTCCGGAAAAGAAACCTTCTGAGAGAGGCTTTATAAATTCTGAGAAATTATCGCATGCATAATCATCGAACTGTATCCATTCGTAGCCAAACCTGGACTGAGTCTGCCGCTTCTTATGCAGTGCTTGATCAGTGAGTTCAGCTTTCCCTGTCTTCAGCCTGGAATCGTACAGATCAAAAAAATCCGGGTATTGATGCCGAAAATCTTCCTGCATCTCACCAGTTAGCATCCTCGGAACACCCGCTATGACAGGATATGAGCAATCGCAGCTACCGCAAATCAGTGCGCCCTCCAATACCTCACCATGCGTGAATTCGAATTTGTCTAAATTCAAATCCGACTTGCACAAAGGGCAGCAGAGCCATTGCATGAGTTTTTTATGCATATCCTAATCTCTCCAACCAGGTTCGATTTTAGACACCTGTTACTTCTAACCTTTCCGCCTAAACATAACAATATGACCACCCCGGAACCATGGGACAATCCCAAACAGACGCCGAATTATCCGCTTGATTGATGAGGAGAATCCTTTGTTTCTCAATGCACTAATCGGATAGTCATCGTGATAGTACTGGTGATCAATGATCTCGAGACCATATCGCTCACCCAACCAAGCCAGCTCATTTTTAGAGTAGAAACGAATATGGCCACGCCACTCATCTTCAACAAGAAACATCGGACTGCGTTCAAGTCGTTCATGATTGCTTCTGCCACGCAGGAGATTCACCAAAGCACCGATATTTGAAACATTAGGAGTCGTGATCAACATCAGGCCGTTCGGTTTCAATACCCGGGAACTCTCCTCAAGAAAAACCAGTGGTGAAATCAAATGCTCGAAAATTTCTGATGCAACTACAAAATCAACACTGTTATCATCATAGGGAAGAGAACGGCTTACATCATCATTACCAAATCCCGCATAAAATGGATCCATGTCCGCTTCTGCAAGTTCAACCTTCTCTTCTGATGCCCACTCCCTGAATTCATCAGAGATGCATAGCCCGACACCATGCCACTCCATATTCAACCAGAACTGTCTGACCAGCTGAATCCATGTGCCGGGATAAAGACCAATATCAACTGCCAACGAATTATCCACTGCCAGCTTGTCCTGATATCTATCCAGCATCTGCAGCATCCGATGAAAACGTTGCCCATTCACCCATGCGTTATGGCACTCCGAAACAAATCTGGAATCATCCTCAAGACGTTCAAACTGATTTGGTACGTATTGGTTCTGAACAAAATCGAAATATTCTGCTTCCGAAAACTTATATGCTCCATGAGCAGGGTTTATAGCCATTAAAACCTCCAATCCCGTTGCTGTACCCAGCGATCCATAAGTAGTAGCCCCCACAAAATATCTGATCTATCGTATCCACGCTTGTGCGCCTCCCACTGGGAACGGACAAACTCTTTTTGAATCAAACCTGCCAGTGGCTTACCATCAATCATAGCCTGCACCTCTCCAGAAAGCTCTCCATGAAGCCAGTGTTTCACCGGTGCCATAAAACCCTGCTTGGGCCGGTACACCGTATCATAAGGGAGATGGCGTGCAGCAATGCGCTTGAGCATCACCTTCAAATGCTCCTGCCATGGCCAGCCGGTCACCTTGTAACTGCTATCCAGCGTCAAAACTGCAGAGAGAACCCGCGTATCCAGAAACGGAGCCCTCAGCTCTAGCGCATGAACCATGCTCATCCGATCACCTACAGCCAGAAGGTCATCGGAAAGATAGGTTAAAACATCATATGCCATTGCGCCATTCACTGGCCCAAACCGTGAAATCAGGGATGGAAGGCCACCAAAGGATTCTGCTGCCGAACTCCATGGGCTCTGTGGGCTGTTCCGCTCAACCATCAACATTTCTGACGGATCAGCATCTGTCGTCTGCGTCCATTGCCTGTATGCGTCCGCATTGTCGAGCTCAAGTCCCTGAAGAAAGCGCCGTAATCTACCGCGTAGATTTCGGCTTGATACACTGTCTCCAAGCATAGAACCAAGCGCGTGCGCAAAACCATGGCCCGGCATGTTTCTAAAACGTGCATGCCATGCCATGCCTAAGTAGCGAGGATAGCCACCAAACAACTCATCACCGCCTACACCTGAGAGAGCCACATCGACAAAAGGTTTGGCAGCCTGGCTGATCAGGTAGGTGGGCAGGGCGGCTGTATTGATAACCGGTTGATCAAAAGCGTTTGCCAGATCGTTCAAGGCCTGGTGAGCATCCGCTGTCACCTCCAGAACCTGATGTTCGCTACCAATATGTTCTGCGACTCTTCTGGCAAAGCGGCTTTCATCGTAATCGGGGGTAGCGTCACCGAATCGTACGGCAAAAGTGTGCAGAGGCTGACTCGTCTGACGCGCAAGCGATGCTGCAATCAGTGAAGAATCAACGCCACCAGAGAGAAACACCCCAAGCGGCCTGTCTGAAACCGTGCGCAGCCTGAATGCATCATCAAGCAGATGTTCAATTTCATTTTCAACCTCTTCCGGTGATGCGTCCAGAGGCTGATCCGGTTCCGGTAGAAAGTGGTAGCGCCTGATATTAAGACTCTCATCTCTGGCTGCGACACCGTAGCAGCCAGCAGGCAACTGACTAACCTCTTCATAGAGCGTCTCAGGTGCCTCGATTCGCATCCGTCGCAGCAGTCCGGCCACAGCCTGAACATTGGGCGTCAGGCTCCAATCACCCTTTTCAAAGGCTGTCAGGGAAGAGGCCAGTCCAATACGCCCCCCCTGCTGGCAGACAAACAGCGGCTTCTCACCAAAAGGATCACGTGCTGCAATCAACACCTCATCACGGGCGTCCCATATAACCATGGCAAACATGCCATTTAACAGGGAGAACATCCCCATTCCAAACTTGCGATAGAGGTGTGGCAGTACTTCCGTATCCGAATCTGACCTGAAGATGATGCCATCATCTTCCAACTGTTTTCGGAGCTCGTGATAGTTGTAGATACAGCCATTAAACAGGACCGTGACACCATCGGCGGTGAACGGCTGTCTTCCTCTTTCATCCGGACCGATAATAGATAGCCTGTGATGAATCGCTGAGAAACCCTCCAAGGCAACCTCACCTTGGTCATCAGGGCCGCGAAAAGCTACAGAGGTAGCCATGCGCTGAAGCTCATGTCGTGAGCACTTACCCCGAATCGCAACAAATCCACACATCAGTTGGACTCCATCAAGGCTGCCATATCACTGAGATGATCTTGCCAACCAGCTTGGCCCTGTCTGCATGGAATCCATGCGAGTGCCTCCTGGCGCTTGGCCTCGCGGCCTGCAGGCTCCTGCATTCTTAACATCGCCCGTTGCCACGCCCCACTGTCATGCGGGGAACAAAAGATCGCCCTGCCACCCGTAGACTCCCTCAGCGCCGGAATATCAGAAACAATCGCCGGTGTGCCACAGGCCATCGCCTCCAGTGGTGGAAATCCATACCCCTCCTCAAATGAAGGTAGAAGCAGAGCCGTGGCATTTCGATAGTGTTTAATCAACTCAGCATCATCAACACCACGAAGAAACTGAACCTGATTTCTCACTTCAGGGCACGAAGCTATAATTCTCTGTTCGCCCTGCTTACTAACGCCCACGCATTTCAATTTCAGCGTTGTCCCCTCTATCGCTTTTAAAAGCACCTCCACGTTTTTATGAGGCATACCGTTGCCAACACAAAGAAAATTATCCGATGTGGATTCTTCCTGCTCGGAATCACCCGGAGAGAAACATGCTTCAATCGGAGAATACCGGACAGCCGAATGTTCTGTCGGTCCAACAAGAGCTTCGCATGCCTGCTGAGAAGCACGAGAGACAAACCACGTGAGCGAGGCATTGGCAGTCGAACGTTTCAACAGCCACCTTGCAACCATCGTTCGTAACCAGTTGCTGCGATTAGTTGAGTGGGTTAAATAGAAAACATCATGAACCGTATGAAGTGTTGAACAGTAGAGCCTTCTCAGCGGCAGTTTGGGATATGGACTTAAAAAAAGATCGGCATTTGTTGATAGTAATGAGCATTCCCGCCCAAATGCTAATTCGCCAGATGAGCCAAGATGAACTGATTCCACGCCCTTTAGCGCGTGAGGAAGCTCACATCCCTCCCGAAGCAACACCTTGAGCTTCCATTCGGGATGATAAGCGCCCATCGCAAGCAGCAAACCCTCTAGAAAACGACCAATGCCTGTACGGCGGCCAATCACGAACTCGCGTCCATCAACAAGGATGCTCTTGTCTCCTGCCTTACGCATAACACAAAATCTCCTGATAGAGACTTTCAACCGAGGCAACATGATTCTCAATAGAAAACAGTCCCGCTCGTGATTTCCCCTTCTCGGCCAGCCTATCTCTCAACGAGTTGTCGCCCAATAATTCATCGACATGGTCGAGCATGGATTCAAGGTCGTCGGGATGAACAAGGAACCCATGTTCGCCATGCTCAAATACTTCGGGCACACCCCCCACTGAAAAAGCAATGGGCACAACCCCTTCGGCCATTGCCTCCACCAACACCCTGCCGAACCCCTCATGCTTGGATGTGAGGACAAGAGCGAAAGCCCTTTGATACCAAGCTGCCACACTATTCACGGCACCCGGCAGGTGAATTCGCTCAGCAAAAGATGATGAGGCAGCCTTCTCCCGGACAGCTTGAGAAAATTGCATATCCTGAGGGTCATCTCCTCCTACCATGGCAAAGTGAAGGTTCGTATGTTTACCAGCAATATTTTCAAAGAGTTGCAATGCCCGTTGAGGCTGTTTCTCGGATGACAAACGCCCAACAAAAAGAAGAAGTTTCGCATCCTCTGGCAGGTCTGGAGAGGACTCCTCAACAGCACGCTTTTGCGTAACCCCGTTATAGATAACTTTTAAACTACCGGAAAAATGAGTGAACCGACCGGCCACTGCGCGACTATTACAAATAATGGCATCGGACAACCATTGAAGAACGGTATCCATCATTCCGTCTTTCGCTGCAATTCGACAATGAAAAACCATTTTTGTATTAAGACCCAGAGCTGCAACACCAGCATAAAAAGCGGCTCTCGATTGATTCGCATGAACCACATCATAGCTATGCTGCTGAATCCATTTACGCCATTGCCAAAGTGCCTGTATGCTTGCCATACCAAGTTTAGGCATTGGCAAGTAATGGACTGACAACCCGCCTCCTCGTGCCAACAGACCAAGCTCTCCATCAGCAGGCATAATCAATTCGCCAGTGATTGAATCTGGAAGGTGTCCCAGCAGTTCCATCAAAGAGTGTTCACCACCTCCAACCATGTCAGAAAATAGTGAAACATACGCAACCCTTAGCAAAATCTCACATCCGAATCGGCGAACTGATCTTGGGACAGATCACAGACTACTGTGAACGACATAGCAATATGGTTAATCAGCTGCATGATTTTGTGCTTCCTTCATAAGTTTGTAATCCCACACGTTCTTCTCACTAAAGTGATTTACAAATTCACTGCCAGGTGGCTTTTTCGGATAGGCAAAACGCCTCCATAACAGGTGAAACTTACCGGTCAGGATATGTCTGGACAGCGTCATCGCATCCAAGTTCGTTCGGTTAGCATGCGTACCATCCCCCTTCCAGCCAAAAGCACTTTTGAGATGTTTAAAGCTCTCCTTCCCACTGATTAACACACAATAATCAAAATAAGCAAGATTCGTTTTAGCCAGTTCAAACTGGCACAGACCAATGACTTTTGTTTCATGATGGCATCTTGAAAAAATGCGGCAATAGTAATTTGACCTTGTATAAGTTCCCCAGAACGTCTTCTCTGAGTTGGCGTAAGACTCCGGTGACGGGCAATCGGTATACCCTAGATAAAACCCGTAGTAATAGTTCGACATAAAGCGTTCCAAAGGATCTCGCAAACAGGTAATCAGGGTTACACGAGGGTCTGATGCGAGAGCCGAAAAATCGGGGGCGCCCCATTCGGTCGCAACAAAAGTGATGCCTTCGTGCTCACATTCATCGACAAACTTCCTCAACTGATAAGAGTCCATATCCCAGAATCGGATTAGTGTGCCGTCATTGTTTCGAGGATTGCCATTAGAGTGCTGCGGATAAAACTTCTCATCGTTGGCCATGGCAAGCTCAACAATTGAAGTTCCAGCTGACTTGCTGAGATGTTGAAACCAAATCAATCTGTAATCGCCAGCCACCTCATTACTCATGACACCCACCATGCCTTGAACCGGCCCACATCAGTAGCAACGCCCATCGAAATCTTCACCCACGGCAACACAAACCATCCCAATGACGGAATTTTCGTTTGAGATAACACCCAATGAAATCGCCACCAATCCAACAACATCAATACAAACAGCATACCAAACAGCGGTAACAGGCTCCAAAAAGAGAGTGCGATAAAAGGGAATAATTTAAGGCTTAAAGATGCGCGCAACATCCATGCGCCATACCCTTTTGGCGCTAAACCAGCTTGCCACATTTCCAACTCTGCTCGCCCACGCCTTACAAACCAGTGCCAAATAGCCTTCAGATTGCCACGCGCCTCATGTTTTACCACTGCATCTGGCACATAGCAAAGCCTCCCAAGTTTAGCCACTTCTCTTGCCAACAAGAAATCCTCTCCACCAAAATGGGCATGATCTGAGAAGCCCTTTGCAGACATCACAGCATCCTTCCGATAGCCAGCATTTAATGTCGAGACCTCAAGGGTGTCCTCCAGCATCCCACTGGATTCATGAATACGCGTCACCCCACCCCCTGGAAAACCAAGAAGAGTCTCTGCCCACCCAATCGCATTAGTAGTATCAGGCACGGTCACTCCACCCTGTACCCCCAACACTGCCTGGTCTTCAAATGGTGCAACCAGCCTACTTAACCAGTCAGAACCGACACGGCAGTCATCATCAATAAACACAAGAAGATCATGACTGGCATGTCGAACCGTCATGTTTCTGGCAAACGCAATACCCTTATCAAGTTTTGGATGCGGTAGATAGACAGCTCCCTCTATTTCTCTGGGAGAATCCGTCTCCTCAACCACAATAATTTCAACAGTGCCTGGGTAATCCTGTAGAGCTAAATCAGAAAGTAAAAGATCCAGCATCTCCCTTCGTTCCCGTGTAATGATAAGAACAGATATCGGCTCAGCCATGCTGCAAATCCCTAATAATATCGGCCACTCGAGCAGCTCTTGCTTTCCAATGATGGGAGGCCGTTATCTCTTCTGAACAAGAGACAAAAGGGGTGTTTCCATCTGTAAACAACAGCTCTTCAAGTTTGGATATCCACTCTGCACTGTCTTGGCAAATCGTAACCCATGGCTGTAGCAGTTCAGCTGTTTCACACGGAATCGATAGAATTGGCTTCGCCGCCACTAAATAGTCATACAGTTTGGTTGCATCGCCCTCAATCCCTCTCTTGTAGGGGGCCACCAGCACATCGCAGTGCTGCATGAAGGCCATCAACCCTTCCGGCGAATGCACTCCCTGCCAATGAACATTGGTTAATCCCTTTAGTTGCTGCATGGCCCGCCCCCCGCAACCTCCAACCATGACCCACTGCCAGCTCGGTCTCTGACGAGCAATGTCGGCTACTAGCTGTTCATCAAACCATGGGCCCGCGTGACCGACAAAGCCTATCCGTGGGTATTCTAGCTGCCTAATATCTTCCGGCTCCTTCACTACTGTGTCCGAGCGCTCAAAGACCGTGGCATTGGGGACATGGAATACATTTGTATCATTTCCTCTTATAGCTACTGCTCTCTCACGCAGCTGGCGAGTTACTGTTGTGACCGCATCGGCCTCCTTCACAGATTTATCCTGCAATGCTGAAATTTCACTATCATCATGAAATACTGCCCAGTCTTCAGTCCAGTCAAAAATCACTTTTGATCTTTTGCCCAGTGCCTGCATCATCGACACATCGAATGGATGATAATAGATTGTGCTCCATACCAACTGATCATCAAGCATATTCGCCAATCGATCAGCGATTCGCTTTCGATTCCACTGCCGCACTAGCCGATTTCGCTCAAATGGCAGGATCATGTTTTCCTGAATCACCTCTACTTTCTGATGGTAAACCGGTGTATGTGCAGACTCTCCACGCCACCAGGCGCTATGACAATCCAGATAGAGAAGCTTTTTAAAGTCATTCAATTGCGCAAGATAATAGGGAAGCCACTGCTTACGGGCCCAACGGATATCATCCCAAGACTCTTTGGAAACAACCAATAGTCCCAAAGGTTTCATCCCTCCACCGACACAGCTTGATTCATTTCAGAATCAACCTTGTTCCTTGTTTTTAAGCACGCGAATCATCCAATAAGGAAAGTTTCGAACACCTGGAAAATAACGCCACAACTGATCTGAACGCTCTGATTCAATCATGCGCTGTAGTACCGGAAATCTGGAGAACCATTGTGGAAACAGGTAACGGACACCATCTCGATGTTGAAGGTCAAAACCATGTGCCTCCAACTTCTTTTCAAAAGCTTCAGTTGGGACAAAGCGGTGCTCAAACCAAGGAAGTTCAACAGAGGAAAATTCTCGATAGTGCTCATCGGCATCACAATAATAGGGACGATGTTCCCGAGACATCTCATACCATGCGCGAAGCGTCACACTCGGGACAGAGAGCAGCCAGTGGCCTCCCGGCTTTAGTACACGCTTTACCTCTCTCATCATCCCGCTCATATCGGGAACATGCTCCAGAACTTCCATGCTAACCACAGTTTCAAAACTCGCATCTTCGAATGGAAGCTGTTCGCCATTGGCTAATGCGATAGAAAGCTCTCGTTCAACTGCTAAAAGCAAACGACCAGTGTTTAAGTCCACACCAAACCCTTTCATACCAGCAGCATTAAGTAGTGCGCCCTCTCCGCAACCAATATCCAGAAGATTCCCCTGCGCGTGAATCTTAGATACCCAGTATACCATACGATCAAGAAGAGATTTCGGCCACTCTCCCTGACGATATCTATCTGGAGAAGCATAACCCAATGGATTAAGTTTCATCATTGGAGTCCATCTGTACTAAACCTGTTTTTCTTCACCCTTTCGCATCTCCCAGAACTGCAGGATAAAATCTTGCTCTCGAATATAAACCAAAAGGCCCCAAGTCAAAACAAAGAGAGCCGCAATTACAATATTGCTGATATCCATCAATAGAGAGAATCCATGGCTAACAACAGCAGAAATCAGCCCTGGGATTGTTCCAAGTAACACGTGTCGAATAATTGTTCTTAATGAGCCCGGCTGCTCTTCAAGCACCAGACGAATATGAAGGAAAAGACTGAGCAGATAAACCAGCAACAGTACAAATGCAGCGCCAATTATCCCGTAATAATGAACTGCTGGAACAATACCCGCACCAAATAGAACAAACTCTTTCCACTTCATACCGTGTAGTGCAGCAACCCTGCCGAAAGCCAACAGCACAGGTCCAAATACTGTTGCAATGCCGCGCACCCACCCCATCAAAAGAAGCACCATCAGTACGGGAACCGCTGACAACCATTGCTCCCCAAACAGGATTCGAACAACAGGTTCGGAAAAAAGGGAAAGAAAAAAGACAACCGGTGTAAGAATATTAGCAACACCCCTCAAGGAGCGCTCCATGATACGAACCATCCGTTCACCATCATCACGTATCCGTGACATGGCCGGAAAAAGCACCTGATTCATGAGTTGAACCAATTGAGTGGTAAGCACTCCAGCAAGTGTAAATGCAACTGTGTAATAACCCAACTGCTCCATTCCCACCATTTTACCAATCACCACATTATCAAGATTGGTCATAGCAAACACCAAGGCTCCTGCACCTAATAGGTGTCCACCAAAACGCCATATTTTTCCTGCAGAAACTGCATCAAAGTGTAATACAGGGGTATAAGGGTGAGCAAAATAAGAGGCAATCATTGCCAGTGCAGTTCCAGCTATCATTCCCCAAACGATTGCTTCAGCAGTCGGCTGCCAATAAAGAACCAGTGTAATTGCCACTGTAGTGTTAACCACTTCCCGAACTAACTCCACATACGCCTGAGGCCTGAAATTCAATTCGCGCTTAAGAAGCACAATTCCCAAGCTCTCAAATCCGCGAAGAAGCGGGATCAATCCAGCCAGTTTAATTAACCCTTCCAACTCCTCACGCTGAAAAAACAGCGCCACATAAGGAGCAGCGAAGTAGCATACAATCGCAAGAACAACGCCTCTCAACCAATTAAGGTTCCATGCAGTATGCTTATACGCATCATCTAGAAACTGACTCTGAATCACTGCCTGACTAACACCAAAATTACTGAGAACCCAAAAGCTCCCCACGACCAATACAACCAGCGCAGTTACGCCAAAGATATCGGGGGCCAATAGATGAGCCAGTATCGCAAGCCGAGCCATTGTCAAAAGCCGGACTGATGCTATGGATACGCCATACCAAGCTCCAGCCATGAACACCTTTCTCCCCAGACCCATATCAGAATCTGACCTCTTGACTTGCCATCATGAACACGGAAAAAGTATTAGGCACACTGCTCCCAGGTCACCCGCTGATCCAGAGCACGGGAGAGTGTATACTCATCCAGATACTCAAGCTCACCGCCTTCCGGCACACCTCGGGAAATTCTCGATATCTTCACATTGCTGGCCGCATAACGCCGGGCAATGAAGTGGGCTGTCGCCTCTCCGTCAACTGTCGCACTGGTTGCCAGAATCAACTCCTGCGCATCCTGCTTTCCCACGCGTTGATCAAGCGAAGCGATACGCAATTGATCCGGTCCCAGTCCATCAATAGGCGATAGCCGACCATGGAGAACATGATAGTGCCCGGAGAAGCCTCTTCCCCTCTCCAGCATCAGCACATCCACAGGTTGTTCCACCACACAGATCACGCCTGTATCCCTACGAAGGTTATCACATATAGTACAGTGCTCATGCTCAGCAAAAGCGCCGCACTGTTCACAAAACCCCATGACTTCATGGAGTTCAGAGAGACAATCTGCCAGCTGCTTCACATCTTCAGCTGGTTTGCTTAACAGGCTAAGCCCTAGACGCATCGCACTCTTGGGCCCGATACCGGGAAGACCGCCCAGATGCTCCACCAACCTGGCCAGTGGTGCCGGCATCCCTGGAAGCAGCATCAGAGAGAGAATCCTGGCGGCAGTGGCATCCCGGCCATCATGCCCTGCTGCTGCTCTTTTACTTTAGCCTCAACGACTTGCGCTGCACTGTTAACTGCTGCCGCAATCAGGTCTTCGATCAGGTCTTTGTCCTGCTCATCCCAGAGGGACTGATCGATCTCTACCCTGCGAACCTGATGGGCTCCGGTCATGGTCACCTTCACCATGCCGCCACCTGATTCTCCAATCACCTCCATCTCAGCCATCTCAGCCTGCATCTTCTGCATATCTTCCTGCATCTTTTTTGCCTGCTGCATCATCTTGCCAATGTTCATTCAACACTCCACATCAATATATCTTTGAAATATCTAAACTCTGTTAACTCTCAGGCTCCACACCGGGGGCTCTAACATTTGTAAGCCTTACGCCCATTTTTTCTACCATAGCCTTCAGATGGGGATCACTCTCTGCCTGCTCCCAAAGCCGACGTTTTTCACTCTCTGCCTGCTTGGCTTGACTCTGGGAGAGACTTTCCGCCTGACTATCCAGCGCAGCCTCCCAAAACACTTCCCTGCCAATCCACTCCTGAAAGGCCATGCGATCCGGTGTTGCAATAGCATTCTGCTGATGCTTGTCCAGTGTCACACGGATTCTTGAACCAAATTCCAATATCCCTACATGCTCAAGCATTGCCGCCATTCCCGGCTTGATTTCATGGTAGGCCCGCAGCGCTTCACCCCAGTCAGAATAGTGTTTTCCCGGAGCTTCATCCAAGCTGTGAAGAGGAAGGTTTTCCTCAACTTCAGGAGTGGTGACTGGCTCCGGGGATTCAACTACAAGAGTCTCCTGTCCAGATGGCTCTTCTGGCTGCTCACTTGCTTTCTCCGGCGTCTCGGCTCTCTCCACCGTACCCGAACTGATGCCAACAGGTTTAGATATCTCGTTTAAATGGCAGAGGCGCATAAGCACCATCTCCGTTCCACGCTGTTCATCAACCATTGCAAGATCACGCAAACCATGGACAAGCACCTGATAGCGAAGATCAAGGTCCTGAATACTCCAGCTCTCTGACCACACCTTCAGCCATTTCCGTTCATCTCTGCCCGCTTCATCTTCCAGAAGCGAGCTAGAGACTTTCACACATGAGAGCTGATGAATCAGTTCACCCAGAGAAACCAGAAGTGCCCGAGGAGCATTGCCCGCATTGATCGCTCGCCTTAATTGCTCCACGGCCAGCAGCGGATCATTTACAAACACGGCATCGGCCAGTGCCCGAACAAGTTCGGAGCCAATCAGCCCGAGCGAATGTTGTACATCACCAACCTTGATCCGCTCTCCGGCATAGGCCAAAACACGTTCGGTAAGCGAAAGTGCGTCACGCACACTGCCATCGGCAGCCCTGGCAATGGCATGCAAGGCAGGAAGTTCAAACTCTACACTCTCCTGCTTTAGAACATCCCCAAGGTAGGCAGATATCTCATCCATACCCAACCTGCGAAGGTCAAAGCGCTGGCAGCGGGAGCGGACGGTGACCGGTAGCTTCTCAACCTCGGTTGTTGCCAGAATAAAAAGCACATGAGCTGGTGGCTCTTCCAGAGTTTTCAGCAGTGCATTGAATGCACTCTTGGAGAGCATATGTGCTTCATCAATGATGTAGACACGATATTTCAGTGAAGCGGGCGGATAACGGACTCCATCAAGGATTTCGCGAATATCATCGACACCGGTATGACTGGCAGCATCCATCTCCTGCACATCCAGATTGTTTCCCTGCATGATAGAGAGGCACACATCACACTCAGCACATGGCTCACCATCTTTGGCATGAGAACAGTTCACAGCCATCGCCATCAATCGTGCGATAGTCGTTTTGCCAACACCACGTATTCCTGTTAACAGATATGCATGCGCCAGACTCTGACCGGCAAGGGCGTTCTGTAGTGTGCGCACCACCACGTCCTGACCAACAAGGTCTGAGAAGTGTTTTGGACGCCAGCGCCGCGCGAGAACCAGATAGGACATGGCTTTACACTACGGCCAGTTACAAAGCATGCAACGAATTCAGACTCCATATGCAAAAGGGCGGCCCTTCTGGCCGCCCTTGATTCATTCAGGCCTGTAACATTTGAAAATGCTTACTGAATATCACGATCCGGAATGATCAGAAGCTCCACGCGACGGTTTAACTGACGACCTGCTTCAGACTCATTGGTTGCACGTGGCTGTGATTCTCCACGACCTTCCGTACTGACACGCTCAGGTGTCACACCACCATCTTCCATATACCATGCCACAGACTTGGCACGATCCTCAGACAGCCGCTGATTATAGGTCGATGAACCGATACTGTCGGTATGACCAACCACGCGGACTGAGGTGCGCGAATAACGACTCACAATATCATTCACTTTATCCAGGGTATGCGTAAAAGCTGGCTGAATTGCAGCAGAGTTGAAGTCAAAAGAGACTTCGCTGTTCATGGTAATCTTCAAATTCTCATTCTGAAGACGTTCAACCTCAACCTGATGTGCATTGCGCTCACTGGCCAACTGCCGCTCAAATTCAGCTTGCTGCCTGTCCATATAGACGCCAACACCGGCACCCATGGCGCCACCTGCTGCCGCACCGATCAACGCGCCGCGCAAGGCACCGCCAGACCGATCCTGCTGATGACCAATAATAGCACCGGCAATCGCGCCGATCGCAGCACCAGCAGCGGCTTTCTCTTTGGTGTGTCGATTCGGATCATCCGGTGTGCTTGCACAACCGGCTAACAGCAATCCAGTTGTTAGCACTCCAATAGAAACCATTCTGATCATTTCATCTCCTCCTGAACAATAAGCGCAACCCATACAGGCTAGCAGAAAGGCTTAAGCTTGCGCCTCCAGTGCATTTTGCCAAGCGCAAACAATACGCCATAGCTTCTGAAAATTACGTTAATAATAGCTGAATATCAAAAAAAGAGGCGACCATGTTCGCACATAAGCCACCTCTTCATCTCAAGCAGTTAACCTATGGCTAACTACTCCTCTCAACCCCACCTAGAGGAGTGCAAGTCTAACGCCACAACAAGCCTCTGTAACTCGCATGAATATGCGATATACTTTTTTTCAGCAGTTGTTCAATAACTCAAAACAGCCAGGGAGCCTCAGACTTCCGTTTTGCCTCATAAGCTTCAATTGCAGCAGACTCCTGCAGCGTCAGGCCAATATCATCCAGACCGTTTAGCAGGCAGTGTTTACGGAATGCATCCACCTCAAAAGAGAACTTTTCTCCAGATGGCGTAACCACGGTCTGGGCCTGAAGATCAATCTCAAGCGCATAACCCTCTGTAGGGACTGCCTCGGCAAACAGCATGTCCAGCACCGAATCATCCAGAACGATGGGAAGAATACCGTTTTTAAAACAGTTGTTATAAAAGATATCTGCAAATGAAGGGGCAATAATGCAGCGGAATCCGTAATCGAGAAGCGCCCACGGCGCATGCTCTCTTGAAGAGCCGCAACCAAAGTTTTCGCGGGCCAGCAGCACTGTTGCTCCCTGATAACGCGGCAGATTCAGAAGAAAGTCCGAACGTAGTGGACGATTGGTGCAATCCATCTCCGGCTGTCCGACATCCTCATAACGCCACTCATCAAACAGAAACGGTCCATAGCCGGTTCGCTTGATACTCTTCAGGAACTGTTTCGGAATAATTGCATCGGTATCGACATTGGCACGATCCAGTGGCGCGACGATGCCTTTCAGTGTTGTAAACGGCTGCATAACTTGCTCCTTACCCCTTAAATTCCCAGTTTCGAATATCAACAAAGTGGCCCTTGATTGCAGCCGCGGCAGCCATAGCAGGACTCACCAGATGGGTGCGTCCGCCGGCACCCTGACGCCCTTCAAAATTGCGATTACTGGTTGATGCACATCGCTCACCCGCTTCCAGCCGATCCGCATTCATCGCCAGACACATGGAACAACCCGGTTCACGCCACTCAAACCCAGCCTCGATAAAAATCCTGTCCAACCCTTCAGCTTCAACCTGTTGTTTTACCAAACCTGAACCCGGCACGATAAGGACCCGCTTCACCGTAGAAGCCATCTTATGTCCGGCTGCCACTTTTGCTGCCTCACGGAAATCTTCAATACGCCCATTGGTACATGATCCGATAAAGATCGTATCAACCATAATATTTTCAATAGGCGTGCCCGCCTCTAGCCCCATATATTCAAGGGCGCGACTCCATCCCTGCTGCTGAGTTGCATCTTTAGCATCAGCAGGAGCTGGCACCGAACCTGTTACTGGCAACACCATCTCAGGACTGGTTCCCCAGGAGACCTGTGGTGCAATATCGGCTGCATTCAATACCATTTCATGATCGAATTTGGCATCGCTATCTGACTGAAGCTCACGCCACTCAACTTCTGCAATATCCCACTGCTCTCCCTTTGGAGAAAAAGGTCGTCCCCTTGCATATTCAATCGTCACATCATCAACAGCAATCATGCCGCAGCGCGCTCCCGCCTCAATCGCCATGTTGCAGACACTCATCCGCCCCTCCATGGAGAGAGAACGGATCGCAGAGCCAGCAAACTCGATGGCGTAGCCTGTGCCGCCGGCAGTGCCAATCTGGCCAATAATATACAGCACCACATCTTTGCCTGTGATGCCTGCTGGTAGATCACCTTCAACGGAGATCCTCATCACCTTCGGTTTTTTCTGAATCAGACACTGAGTAGCCAGCACATGTTCAACTTCGGACGTACCAATACCCATCGCAATTGCACCAAAGGCACCGTGAGTTGCCGTATGGGAGTCACCACACACCACGGTCATGCCTGGCAAGGTCAGCCCTTGCTCAGGCCCGACGACATGCACTACGCCCTGACGGACATCATTCATGCCAAACTCTCTGATCCCAAACTCTCTGCAGTTGTTATCCAGCGCCTCTACCTGCGTACGGGAGACGGGGTCTTCAATCCCTTTGGCACGATCAAGTGTTGGAACATTATGATCCGGTGTCGCCACAGCAGCACCTACTTTCCATGGCTTTCGCCCGGCTAGGCGCAATCCTTCGAATGCCTGCGGGCTGGTTACCTCATGCACCAGGTGACGATCAATATAGAGCAGCACGGAACCGTCATCATTTGCTTTCACAACATGCTGATCCCAGACCTTATCAAACAGTGTTTTTCCCATATCAACTCTCCTAGTCACCAGTCAGAATTAAATTTAATTCAATCTACCATGGCGGGTTGCGCAGCTTATTCCTTCTTGCACTGAGTTAAAAATGAAATATTCTACCTCTATGATTGAGAAAATCTCATGAGCAACCTGATTCCATCGCTTAATGCACTGCGTGCATTTGTGGCAACAGCCAAACACGGGAACCTGAAAGATGCTGCAGGCGAGCTCTTTGTCACATCTTCCGCCCTAAGCCATCAGATCAGAAACCTAGAGAGTAGACTTGAAGTGCAACTCTTTAATCGCAGAAAAGCAGGACTGTCACTTACACAGGCTGGCGAACTGATTTATCCCGATATTGCCGCCGCATTTGAGCAGATCCAACAAGCTATCGCCAAGCTGAGTCGAAAGAGTCAGGAGGAGCTTCTCAATGTCAGCATGCTTTCAACATTCGCCATGCGCTGGTTTATTCCGAGACTTTCCGACTTCCAGAAGCAACACCCTGAAATCGAAGTCCGCATATCCACCTCGGTATCACAAGTTGATTTCGCACGTGAGGATATGGACTGCGCTATTCGCTCCGGCCATGGCCACTGGCCGGGACTGCATGCGGAGTATCTGTTTGCTGAGACATTTACACCTGTATGCAGTCCAGAACTTGCGAAATCACTTACAAGTCCCGAAGGGCTGATAAATCATACACTGTTGCACGCGCGGTTACGCCCGGATGACTGGCATGTATGGCTGGGCACAGTGGGTGCTGGAGAGATTCAGGCACGACAAGAGCAGGTGTTTGAAACAAGAAATTTTGCCATCCAAGCCGCCGTAGACGGTGTGGGCATAGCCATTGTTGATCCATCGCTTGTAGCAGAAGAGATCAGGGCAGGAAGACTTGTGGTTCCATTTCCCCAGACATTGGCAGATGAGAGCGCTTACTATCTGGTCTACCCGGAGAGCAGCATCTTACTCCCCCGAATTCAGGCCTTTCAAACATGGCTTCTAGAGCAGATTAACTCACAAGTGTAGTTAATCCATCTCCTTCGATTTGAGTTGAAGGTTAATGTCATATAAACCCAACCAATTATTAATGAAAAGGCGGCATGTAGAAACACGCCGCCTATCATGGTTTGGGTGATAAGTTAGAAGTTCACTCGATAGTGAGCATCGGTCCAGCAGACAGGCAGAGCCTCGCCTGAGGGGAAAACCAACTCGGATTTCCGGGTGTCCTCAGGGTCACCCTTCTCCTCGCCAGCATGTCGACTAACACTGATGCTATCCTGATTTGGATCCATTAGTGCAGTCGTTTCAAGCACTTCAACCAGATCACCGCTGCTTTTGTCCCGAAGAAACATAGTGCCTCCTTCAAGTGGCAATCAATATAACCACCCTGCTTCTAGTTAAGCAGGTGAAAGTCGATCTGTCCAAACAGCTGCAGCAAGAAGCCTGGCTTTATGAGCGTGGCACTAGCAAAACGATATCAATTCGGCGATTTTTCTCGCGTCCTTTTGCCGTCTCATTGTTAGCGATTGGTTTCTCTTCACCAAATCCGACGGCCTCAACACCGCGTTGCCCCTGCATCTTCTCCATCAGATAGGCTTTCACCGAACCAGCACGACGTTCAGAAAGAGTCTGGTTGTAGATGTTGGCTCCGGCAGCATCTGTATGCCCCTCAATCCGCACGGCACGATCTGCAAACAGAACCATCGAATCAACAGCATGGTCCAGCATGTTATAGGTGTTTGGCGGAATCACCGCGCTACCACTACGAAAATTAAGACTCTTCATCCGAAGAATCACATCCGAATCGGGAGTCAGCAGTATCTCCACATCTTGCGGGTTAAACAGCTTGGTTAACCGCTTAATCTTTGCTTCCGCATCGCGCTTGATCTGAAGCTTCCTGCGCAACTCTTCCATACCGGCAAGATCGGTCTGATACTGGGATAGCTCTCCCTCGTACTTGGCAAGCTTTCCACTCAACTCCTCAATGTTTTTATCGGAATCATTAAGCTGCTGCTTATAATTATTCTCCATCTCTTCAATGGCCTGCTGAAGCATCCGTGCCTGCTCCTCTGCATTCTTTGCGTTTGCCAGGTCAATACCCAGATACTTGCCAAGCAGACGGAACCGAGCCTCTTCTGAATCAACCAGTTGCTCAATTTCAGCAGGGTTTTTACTTAGACGATCTCCCAATGCGGCAATTTTCATGGAGCGTTCAGCACTGATCTCACCCCGTTTGGAAGCAGCGTACATCTTCACCTGAGCATCGGGATCATTTTTGATCAGCCCCTCTATTTCCCGCTGTGCTGCAAGTGAAGCATTCAATGCATTGGGGGAATACTTTCTTGCATGCACTTTTCTTGCTGCCGCAATTCCTTTTGAAATCGGACGCGCATACTGTTCACGTGCTGCAACTGCCTGGGCAGCATGAAGGGTAACCTGGGCCAGCTTTGCCTGAGTCTTTGCCTTCGCCATATCGTCACTCTCTACCGCCTCAACCACACGACTGAAATCGCGTTCAGCACGTTCAACCAGATCAGTTCTCAAATGCTGAGGGTCAGCCATCTGCATCCGGTCACGGGATTCGACCAATTGTGGGAGCTGGGAGGTAAGCTGCTGCGATGTTTTCATCGCCTTCTCAATGTAACCGGCACTCCTGTCCAGAGATGTTTTTGCACCCTCATGGTTGCCACTAGAGAGATAGTTTTTAGCATCCTCCAATGCTTGCCGTGCATCGGCATAGTTTCCAGGTGAAAACTCAACAGCGCGGAACTGCTCTGCCTCAGCCATGCGGCTCTCGACCTCTTCAATGGTGATTGCCTGAACAGCTGTCGAAAAAAGCATCGCCACAAGAGTCATCAGCAGACGAACAGATTGAATATTAAACATAGCAAGCCTCACAAAAACTTATTCGCGCCATACTGGGACGGCAGTAACAGCAGGCAGTGACATCAATCACAAAACAGAATTATAAAGTTACAGCAATAAAATTGAATGCTTATACCACTTAATCGAGCGCCTTTAGAATCGCCTCACAAGCCTTTTTGGCATCGTCAAACAGCATCATGGTTTTGTCCATGTAGAAAATATCGTTATCCAGACCGGCATAACCGACAGAGAGGGAGCGTTTTACCACCAAAATATGCTCTGCCTTCTCTACATCAAGAATCGGCATACCATAGATTGGGCAGGAGGGATCTGTCTTGGCAGCCGGGTTTGTAACATCATTGGCGCCTAAGACCAGCGCCACATCTGTTTCGGCAAATTCAGGATTGATCTCATCCATCTCACAAACGATGTCATAAGGCACATCAGCCTCTGCCAATAAAACATTCATGTGACCCGGCATACGGCCTGCCACAGGATGGATGGCAAATCGGACCCGTACACCTGAAGCGATAAGCTTATCCACCACCTCTTTCAGAGCATGCTGTGCGCGGGCAACCGCAAGGCCATAACCCGGCACAATCACTACACTACGTGCATTCTGAAGTAGGAATGCTGCATCTTCTGCCGCCCCAGCCTTCACCGGACGATCTCCAACCGGTGCAGCAGAGCCACCTGAAGCCACCTCACCACCGAAACCACCCAACAGCACATTAAACAGTGAACGATTCATCGCTTTACACATAATATAAGAGAGAATTGCACCTGATGAGCCCACCAGTGCACCGGCAATAATCAGCATATTATTACTCAGCGTAAAACCGATACCTGCTGCAGCCCAACCCGAGTAGGAGTTCAGCATTGAAACAATCACCGGCATATCAGCACCGCCAATCGGAATGATCAGCAACACACCGAGAACAAGTGCGATCGCCAGCATTAGCAGGAACGCATCCCAGCTCTGGTTCATGCAGAACACAACGCCTGCGCCAACCATGACAAGGCCAAGCAGAAGGTTCAGCAGATGCTGCCCTTTGAAAGTGACAGGACGGCCAGAGACCAGCCCCTGCAGCTTGGCAAAGGCAACAATTGATGCTGTAAAGGTGATCGCACCAATAAAGGTGCCGAGAAAAAGTTCAATACGACTGGACAGATGCAGGCCACCGGCTGCATCTGCAATCCCGTAGGCTGCAGGGTCATAAAATGCAGAAACCGCGATCAGCACAGCCGCAAGACCCACCAGTGAATGCATGAAAGCAACAAGCTGAGGCATGTGGGTCATAGGAATCTTTCGGGCTACTGAGCCACCGATCAGGCCACCCACAGTAAGAGCAGCAAAGATCCATGTGTAGTTCTGCACGCCGGGAAGCTGCAGCGTTACCACAATGGCAATCAGCATACCGATCATGCCAAACAGATTGCCTCGACGGGAAGACTCCGGCGATGAGAGCCCTTTCAGGGCAAAGATAATTAATACCGCAGCGATCAGATAGGCAAGCGCCACCATGTTTGCACTCATGATCATCCCCTTACTGCCGCTTCTTGAACATAGCGAGCATACGTTGCGTCACCATAAATCCGCCAAAGATATTGACGGCAGCCAACCCCACTGCCACCAGCCCCAGTACGGTTCCTATATTCATCTCAAGCGGACCTGCTGCGAGAATTGCGCCGACAATTACAATACTTGAAATAGCATTGGTAACACTCATCAATGGCGTATGCAGCGCCGGTGTCACATTCCAAACCACGTGGTAGCCAACAAAAATAGCTAATACAAAAACTGTAAAAGCGAGAATAAAGGGGTCAGCTGAATCTGCGGCTTGCGATCCGGCCTGTGCGGCCACTTCTGCTGCATCCATCACACTCTGACTCATGCCTCACCTCCTGCTGCGTCACCACCAAAGAACTGCGGCTTCATCGCCTCACCATCCCAACAGAGAAGTGATGCCTCAATAATCTCATCATCCATGTCAACATTCAGCCCCTCTTTCTCAGAGTCGAGCATCAGATCGATAAAGTTGAACAGGTTTCGCGCATAAAGACTACTTGAGTCTGCAGCCATCAAAGCTGGAATATTGCTGATACCAATTAGCGTCACACCATCTTTCTGCCATACCGAATCCATCTCGGATAGCGGACAGTTACCACCCATCTCAACGGCCATATCGACAATTACTGAGCCCGGTTTCATCGCCCCAACAGCCTCTTTGGTAATTAACACCGGAGCAGGCCGGCCTGGGATCAGAGCGGTAGTAATAATGATATCCGCAGCCACTGCATGTTGGTGAATCAACTCAGCCTGCTTCTGCTTGTACTCCTCACTCATCTCCTTGGCATAACCGCCAGCATCTTCAGCATCCTCTTCACTAGGAACTTCTACGAATTTAGCTCCCAGACTTTCAACCTGCTCTTTGGCCGCGGGACGCACATCAAAGGCCTCCACCATGGCTCCCAGCCTGCGTGCTGTAGCAATCGCCTGAAGCCCTGCTACACCGGCTCCCATCACCAACACCTTAGCTGGCTGTACTGTGCCTGCAGCAGTCATCAACATAGGCATGAATGAACCGTAGTGTTCTAGCGCCAGCAGCACTGCCTTATAACCTGCCACGTTGGCCTGTGAAGAGAGCACATCCATGCTCTGGGCGCGGGAAATACGCGGAATCATCTCCATGGCAAAACATGTAAGCCCTGCATTGTTGTACGCTTGCAAAAGCGGATTGGTAAATGGTGAGAAGAGAGCGGCAACCGCGCTGTTTTTCTGCAACATATCTGTCTCATCTTTGGAAGGGGCACGAACTTTCAGAACCAGTGCCGCGCCTTTGCAGCTCTCAGAAAACGAGTCGGCAAGTGTCGCGCCTGCTTCAACATACATTTCATCCAGAATATTGGAGGCTTCGCCAGCGCCTTTCTGAACGACTACTTCACAGCCGGCAGCAACATATTTTTTTACTGTTTCGGGCGTAGCCGCCACCCGGGTTTCATTGGCAAAGGTTTCGGTAGGAACCGCGATGCGCATGTTATCCCCCTGACGGACTGGATTCTTTATAATCACAAAACAAGAAGCAGCACAAAGCTGCAAGGAGGCGGAAGTTTAATCCTCCGGCACTCTTTTACAAGCTAAGTTCGACTTTTAAGACCACATCGTTTTCAGGGTCAGATAGTTCTAAATCAATCAGCTCCGAGGCTGGCACAAAGACATGTGGATAACGAAACAGATCATCATCGACCACCTCTTCGTCAAACATCAGCAGATCAAGATCAAGCGTCCTTGGCTTCCATGAACCCTCAGAACGATCCCGTCCATGCCTGTCTTCCAGTGCCTTGCACCAGCTGACCAGCGCCGTTTGATCGCCCACCCCCTGAAGCAGGCAGCAGGCGTTAAGAAAGTCATCTCCCTCCATCCCTACAGCTTTGGAGCGATAGACAGCGGAAAAACTGATCAGAGGATAGTGCTCACGCAGCTCGGCAGCAGCACTGGTCAGGTGCTCCTCTGGCTGAATGTTTGAACCCAAGCCCATCAGTGCCATTGTCATCCGCTTTGGTTACCCCTCTCAATCAGCACGGCAACATTCTCCGAACCGCGAACCGCTCCTGGTTTGGACATTTTTAACTGCAGCCACGGCACATCAAACTCGATCATAACAATTTTTGCGCACTCCTCTGCAAGCGACTCAATCAGACCAAAGCTCGATGCTTCCACATAGGAGATCAGCCGTTTGGATACAGCCTTATAGTCAAGCGTGTCTTCAATGTTATCGGTTCGGGCCGCCTTTGAGATATCCCAGGCCATCTTCAGATCAAGGCGAACTGACTGGCGAATCTCCCGCTCCCAATCATAAATACCGATCACCGTACGCACTTCCAGCCCCTCTATCAGGACGTAATCACAGCTATTCATTTGATCTCCTACTCCTCAAAACCGTTACAAAGCTTGACAGAACACTATAACCACACACAATTCGCGCCTTTTTTGAAGACCTGAAGGGGGGGGCATGACTTCAGACATCATTAAGGTAACCGACGAAGTCGTATCCTGTTCAGACAATGGTCAGCATCCACTGGTCTATATCAAACTGAGCAATGGGCATGGCACTTGTCAATACTGCGGGCAGCTTTTCGAACAGGTAGAAGAGGATAGAGCGCTAGAGGCCGCATAATCAATTCCGTTAAATTGAGCTCGTCAGATCAGTTTCATCAGCCACGCTGACGAACCACTTCAAACAACGCCACTCCGGTGGCGACTGAAACATTCAGAGACTCAACACTTCCCGGCATCGGGATTTTAAGCAGTTGGTCGCACTTCTCGCGCACCAGCCTTCTCATCCCTTTGCCCTCGGCACCCATCACCAGCGCAGTCGAACCTTTCAGATCAATATCATAGACCTTCGATTCCGCTTCGCCTGCAAGACCGCAGACCCAGAAGCCAGCCTCCTGCAACTGCTCAATGGATCGTGCCAGATTGGTGACCGTCAGCACCGGCACTCTTGCCAGCGCTCCACAGGCGCTTTTCGCTACCACAGGCGAATGAAGGTCTGCCGAATTATCTTTGGGTATTACGATCCCCGCACACCCTGCTGCCTCAGCTGTACGCACACATGCGCCTAGATTGTGCGGATCAGTCACCTGATCCAGCAGTAGCACCAAAGGGTTTACATTCATATCCAGCGCTTTCAACCAGACGTCAAACGACTGTTTCTGCATGGTTTCCGAAGAGGCGATTCGGGCCACCACACCCTGATGCGGCACACCCTCGGCATGACGCTCCAGCGCCTGCCTCGGCACAAAGGAGAAGCGGATTCCCGTCTTCTTGGCCAGATGGATAAGCTCATTGATTCTCGGGTGTTTTTTCCCCTTCTCAATCATCAACTCATCAATGGCTTCCCCTGCATCGAGGGCATGTTTAACGGCGTGGATACCTGCAATCATCTGACTCATGCAGCAAACCTATCAACAATCAGAGTAGCGGCCATCAATTTCATATCTCTGACCATCTCAAACATTGACTCTCATTAATTGGATATGCCTTGAATAACTGCTTGTAGCAGAAAGCGACCATTAAATTACCGATATAAATAAATTCTGCTATACTGAAAAATCAATTAAGTGTTTTCCGGGAAGGGAGCGCAACCATGGGAAATGAAAGTTCGAACCTTTCAGATATAATTATTGATCGCGCCACGATCATGGCCGTCGATGATGATCCGATCAATACGCGTGTCTTAAGTAAGACCCTGCTCGCAGAAGGATACCAGGTTCGAGCCGAAAACAATGCCCTATCTGCACTTAAGAATGCATTAACAGATCCACCAGATCTTATCTTGTTGGACATCAAAATGCCGAATATGGATGGAATTACGTTTTGTCAGAAGCTGAAAAAAGATACTGCTGCCTCTAATATTCCTGTTATTTTCATTAGCAGCCTTGAGGAACCAGAAAAGAAGGTGAGCGCCTTCAATGCAGGTGGCTCAGACTATCTTACCAAGCCATTTTCCAACGTTGAACTCCTTGCCCGGGTGCGAACACAATTACATTTATCCCGACTGCAGACCCGGCTTAAGCAACTGGTGGAGCTACGCACCGCAGAACTGAAAAGCGAAATAGCCCGGCACAAGAAGGCCAAAGAAAAGCTCAAGACTAGCAAAACTAAATACAAAGACATGATCAATCTCAACCCTCTCATGTCATTCGAACTCGATCAAAATGGAACCATCAATACTGTCAACAGGGAGGCTGCCAGGCAACTTGGCTTCACACCTGCGGAACTTGTTGGACAACCAGTGAGCATCGTATTTCCAGAAAATCAGCACGAGGCAGTATATGCTCAACTGGATGATTGTATTCAAGAGCCACATCGCATCCAAAAATGGGAAATCACTAAAAAACACAAGAATGGTTCACTTATGTGGGTAAGTGAAACAGCCATCTTGATTCAAAGTGATCAGCGAAAACCAACCATTCTAATCATGTGTGAAAATATCAGTGAACGAAAGATCGTGGAAGAAAAACTCAAAGAAAGTGAAGCTCGCCTATCCGGTGTTTTGTGGTCAGCGGCCGAGGCCGTGATTTCTATCGATGAATCCCAACACATCACTCTATTTAACAAAAGTGCTGAGAAAGTCTTCGGTTATTCCCAGGAGGAAGTCTTTGGCCAGCCGCTCGAACTACTCCTTCCAGACAAATATCACACCACCCATAAAGAGCATGTTGCCAATTTTTCAAACACTCAAGAACGGGGCCGATATATGGCAGATCGCAGCGAGATAGAAGGCCGGAGAAAAAACGGCGATGCGTTTCCTATCGAGGCCAGTATTTCCAAACTCGAGATCGATGGAAAGAAAACATTTACTGCTGTATTGCGGGATATCAGCAGGCGTAAACAAAACGAAAAGAAATTACACGGTTCATTTATTGAATCAATTTCCACACTAATGCGAGCTGCCGAATACCGCGATGACGAAACCGGCTCTCATGTGAAACGCATCTCCTACTACACCAAAGTACTGGCTGAAACGCTGGGTATGGACGACAATTTCTGTGAAGATATCTTCCACGCCAGCGCTATGCACGATATCGGCAAGATCGGCATTCCTGATCACATCCTTCTTAAACCAGGTGATCTAACGCCTGAAGAATCGAACATCATGAAAACCCATACAATCATCGGTGGCAAAATTATGGCTGGAAACTCATCACCCTATCTGCAGTTGGGTATGCAGATTGCGCTGTCCCATCACGAACGCTGGGATGGCGGCGGTTACCCGTTCGGACTCAAAGGCGATGCTATTCCTTTGGCCGCCCGTATCATGCAATTGGCCGACGTCTACGACGCCCTGCGCAGCAAGCGGCCGTACAAAAAAGCATTCGATCACGAAAAATCATTAGAAATCATCACCAAGGGCGATGGG
>Ga0316189_10000903_pt1 | contig 29663 bp, 29 predicted proteins | sample LowCovwburrow_MG_FD_204930 | JGI IMG/M metagenome (GOLD analysis project Ga0316189, IMG submission 204930) | Coastal sediment microbial communities from Maine, United States - Lowes Cove worm burrow | ecosystem: Environmental > Aquatic > Marine > Coastal > Sediment | place: USA: Maine...
ATCCAGCAAAAGTGTCCGTATGCGCTCACCGAGCGCAGTTCCGCCCGGTTCTCGCGTTACCATAACATCGCAACCGGCCTGTTCCAGGTGACGCCGAACGTATTCCAGATTCGTGGTTTTACCCGCGCCTTCACCACCTTCCAGAGTAATAAAACGGCCACCTAATTTATTCGTCATCGCTTTCTCTGGTAACGGTCTACAGCACGATTGTGTTCTTTCAACGTGCTGGAAAAATGGTGGCTACCATCACCACGGGCGACAAAATACAGGCTATTGCCATCATCCGGATGCAACACTGCCAGAATCGCCTCCCTGCCAGGCAAGGCTATCGGTGTCGGGGGCAGCCCGAATCGCGTGTAGGTGTTATAGGGTGTGTCGGTGCGTAAATCCCGATACCGGATATCGCCATCGAAGCTGTCACCGATACCGTAAATAACCGTAGGGTCGGTTTGAAGCCTCATCCCTTTACGCAGTCGGCGTACAAATACGCCTGCTATCATTGGACGCTCCGCCGCAACACCCGTCTCTTTCTCTACGATTGACGCAAGCACCAACGCCTCATACGACGTTTTCAGGGGCAAATCCGGATCGCGTTTCTCCCACGCCCCCAGTAAAAATTCATGCATATCCTGGTAAGCCCGGCGCAAAAATTCCACGTCACTGGTACCGCGCGGAAAATAATAGGTTTCCGGCAGGAAACGGCCTTCAGGGTGCTCATCCGGTTTACCAATGGCAGCCATAACTGCCGCGTTATCGAGGCTGGCAAGCGTATGTTCGAGCACATTGTGCCGTGAAATTCGCAACATCATATCGCCGAAAGTTTCACCTTCGATCAGAGTTAAACTGTGCTGTACAACTTGTCCGCTGGCAAACTGATCAAGCAGTTGCTCCGGGTTGGTGCCTTGCTGGAGCTGGAACTCTCCTGCTTTGAGGCGCGAATCAAACTCGAGATACCGTCCAAGCACCACAAAATACAGAGGCGTTTCCAGCACTCCCATTTCATGAAGTCGGCTGGCGACGGATTTCAGGTTTTCACCAGAACTGATTTCAAATGTCGTCCCGGATGCCGGGATTTCCAGAGCGTTCTTACGAAAAGCCTGGAAGTCCATTATCAGCCAGGCACCTGCAAAGCTCGCAACAAGCACCAGCAAACCTGCTAACCTGAAAATAATTTCACCGGACCTGTTGTTTTTTGAAGCCTCTTTATTCACTACTGCTGCCACTCGCCCGATTGTGTTTTGTTACAGACTTTTAACGCTTGTTGTAATTTACGTGTTGTAGGCCCGATCTCCAACCGGCACCTGCCGGAAATCTCTACAACGGGCCAGATCCCGATCAGACTGTTACAAATAAATAACTCGATTTTCTCATCCAGAACATCTGCACTCATTGTGTCAACACTGCACTGCATCCCCAACTGGCCTGCAAGATCGATAACCACCGATCGCATCACGCCGGCGACGCCGCAGTCGCTTAACATCGGCGTCACCACGCGGTCTTCGCGAACCAGGAAAACATTACTCATACTGGCTTCCACCAGTCTGCCATTGTAATCGAGCAACAGGCCTTCTTGAAACTCATCCTGCCATTCAGCCCTGGCAAGCACTTGTTCAAGCCGATTCAGGTGCTTGATACCCGCCAGCCGGGGCTGAATCGCCAGGCGGATGTTGCATACACGAACCCTGACGCCGGTATCTGCGTAATCATCCGGCCAATCCGGCAACGCGTGCGCACTGACGATGCGAGTCGTTGACTGCCCGGGCATGAATCGGTAACCACGACCACCAGGACCCCGGCTGAGTATAATCTTGATAATGGCATCAGGGTGCTGTCCTGACAGCATCTCAACTTCAGCCTGGAGATGGGTCCAATCGCCAAAATCCAGCGCCAGGCGCTCACACCCTGACTGCAAGCGCTGGAAATGACGATCGACAAATTCTGTTCGGCCTCCCCGTACCGCAATAGTTTCGAAAAGTCCGTCGCCGTACTGCAACGCCCGTTCAGTCGCTGATATTTTATCCGCAGGGGTACCGTTGACCAGACAGGCCAGCATTAGCCAGATTCCGCGCCAATGGCGTTCAGCATGCCCGCAGCCTTTGCGCGGGTTTCCTCGAGTTCATGCAGCGGCTGTGAGTCGTGGACAATACCCGCTCCAGCACGCAGACTGAGACTGTCGCCATCACGCACAATAGTGCGAATAAGAATATTCAGTTCCATATCACCATCGTGATTAAGATACCCCATTGACCCGGTGTAGGCCCCCCGCGGTTGGTTCTCCAGTTCCGCGATTATTTCCATACAGCGCACCTTTGGACATCCCGTGATTGTCCCGCCAGGAAACACTGCGCGAATCACTTCTCCAGGTGTAACATCCGCGCGTTTACGTGCCGTTACATTGGAAACTATATGATGCACCGTAGCGTAACGTTCAAGCGACATTAACTCGGTAACTTCGACACTGCCTGGAACGGCGATGCGACCCAGGTCATTCCTTTCCAGATCGATAAGCATAATATGCTCCGCCCGTTCTTTGGGGTGACGATGAAGCTCTTCCTGCAAGGCCTTGTCTTCCGCGGCATGGCGGCCGCGCGGTCGGGTACCGGCTATCGGCCGCGTCTGCACATCATTGCCCCGAACCGCCACAAGCTGCTCGGGCGAGCTGCTAAGCACGGCCCTGTCACCCCAGTCTGCAAGACCATTGAACGGACCAGGATTTTGACTGCGCAAGTTCCTGTAAAGACTCGCCGAAAGCGCTCCCCTGGGCCAGTCACCACACCATTGCCGCGAAAGATTGACCTGAAATACATCCCCATCCCGGATGTACCGTTTTATCTGTGCCACAGCATCCAGATATTCCTGCGGATTATCTTCGCACAATACAACAGGCGGAAAGCCGTAATCCGGTCTATCGTAAGCGGCCAGCGAACCGATATCATCCAGCATCCCCGTCAGCTGCTCATCGGACTCCGCAATCGCAGTCCTCTCTTTGCGGACATGATCATGAATGATTGCAGCTGGTATGCGGGTTGCGCTGGCTACAGGTAACCCTGACTTATGCACGGGGAGCTTCAACTGAGGCTCCACCTGGGCGGCCAGCTCATAGCCCAGATAGAGAAACCAGCCGCCTCGAAAAGGCAGGTCAGAATGCGGGGTTTCAGCATTGACCTGGCGCCAGCGCCGGTCAAGCTCGGACAGGAAATCCGGACCTTCGATATTGTCCAGTTCCAGTACTTCACCAGGGTAAGCGAACAGGATGTCATAGCGCCCCCTGGGCCCGGGAGCACTGCTTTCGAGAAGAAACGGGTAACGCTCCGGACAAAAACTATGCAGGTCCAGCAGATCGAAGTCTGGTTCAACGACTCGCTGACAAATCAACAGGAAGCCTCTGGTACTTTGTCTATATTGATCTGATCAATCGAGCCTGGTAAAAACCAGAGATCCGTTAGTTCCACCGAAGCCGAATGAATTTGACATGGCAACCTGTATACGCATTTCACGCGCCTGGCCAGGCACAAAATCCAGGTCGCATTCAGGATCGGGCGTAAACTGGTTAATTGTTGGTGGCACCACCTGGTCACGCAAGGCCAGCACGGAAAATATGGCTTCTATACCACCGGCAGCACCAAGCAGGTGTCCAGTCATTGATTTTGTCGAGCTTACAGCAGTCTTGTAGGCATGATCCCCAAGCGCAGACTTGATGGCACTCACCTCTGCCACATCGCCGGCCGGAGTCGATGTGCCATGAGCATTAACATAATCGACCTGGTCTACATTGAGGCCTGCATCACGCAGGGCACTACGCATGCAACGAGCCGCACCCTCCCCGCTTATCGACGGCTGGGTCATATGGTAGGCATCACCGCTCATGCCATAGCCCTTTACCTCGGCATAAATACGGGCACCGCGAGCTTTGGCATGTTCATACTCTTCCAGAACCATAACTCCAGCGCCGTCACCGAGAACAAAACCATCGCGATCCCTGTCCCAGGGACGGCTTGCGGCCTGCGGGTCATCATTTCGTGTAGATAGCGCTTTCGCCGCCGCAAAACCACCCAGACCTGTGTGCGTGGTTGCCATTTCAGCCCCGCCAGCAAGCATCACATCGGCATCCCCGTAGTTAATTATCCGGGCCGCCTCTCCGATACTGTGCGTTCCCGTAGTGCACGCTGTGACCATTGCTATGTTTGGCCCCTTCAAGCCAAACATGATAGACAGATTGCCCGAAATCATATTGATGATGTTGGCTGGCACAAAAAAGGGAGAGATCTTGCGGGGACCGCCTTTCAGATAGGCAGCGTAGTTCTTTTCTATTCCTGGCAAGCCACCGATACCCGAACCGACGGACACACCGATCCGTTCGGCATTATCATCGGTTATTTCAAGCCCTGCATCACGGATCGCCTGGGTGCCGGCGGCTACGCCATAATGGATAAAGGTATCCATTTTGCGCGAATCTTTTTTCGATACATAATCCGTGACTTCAAAGTTTTCTATCGTACCGCCGAAGCGCACGGGAAAATCCTTGACGTCAAACGCAGTTATCGGGCGTATACCACTGTTACCAGCAAGTATGTTTGACCACGCTTCATCAATGGACAGGCCTACCGGGCAAATTATGCCCAGACCAGTTATGACAACACGTCGATCGGAGGCAGGAGACAAATCTGATCCTTAACGGGTAGCTGGGAAAAGAACAGATTCGGGTCGCCCATGGACGGCGACCCGAAAGGGTACTAAACGATTATCAGCCGAGGTGCGCGGTAACGTAATCAATCGCCTGCTGAACGGTAGTAATCTTTTCAGCTTCTTCATCGGGAATTTCGCACTCGAATTCTTCCTCGAGCGCCATAACCAGTTCCACGGTATCCAGAGAATCCGCGCCCAGGTCATCGACAAAAGATGCTTCATTCGTCACAGAATCTTCGCCGACATCAAGCTGTTCTACAACAATCTTCTTGACGCGTTCTTCAACATTGCTCATCGCTGATAAGTCCTCAGTTGTATATATTCAGTCCAGGCTGCGCGCGTATTTTAGTGAAAAGCACCTAACCATGCCAGTCAACAAACACATTCCATTTCACGCCGGGCACACCCTAAATCCATTATAAATAAATATATGATAACTATTTAATAAACATATAGCTATAGTATATTTCTATCTAACCACTTTAACTCATGTGCATGCCGCCATTAACATGCAACGTTTCACCGGTGATGTAATTGGCCTGGTCTGAAGCTAAAAAACAGACCGCATTGGCAATATCTTCAGCTGTGCCGAGGCTGCCCAGCGGCACCTGTTGTATTAATGTTTCCCGCTGAGCTTCCGGCAATTCACGTGTCATATCCGTATCAATGAACCCCGGTGCCACTGCATTTACAGTAATACCGCGCGAGCCTACTTCCCGTGCCAGTGACTTGGTAAAACCGATCATTCCAGCCTTGGCAGCACAATAATTCGCCTGCCCGGGATTGCCGGTAGACCCAACAACAGACGCTATATTCACAATTCTGCCGCACCTGGCTTTCATCATGCCGCGCAAACATGCCTTGCTAAGGCGGAACACCGAGCTCAGGTTGGTATTCAGCACCGCATCCCACTCTTCAGTCTTCATCCTCATCAGCAGATTGTCACGCGTAATACCGGCATTATTGACAAGAATTGTCGGGGTGCCGAACTGTTCCTTGATAGTCGACATGACTGCGTCAATTGAGGCGTCGTCAGTAACGTTCAGATTCAGACCAATGCCTTCAACGCCCTGCTCTGCAAACACACTTTGAATCGCCTCCGCACCCTTGTCAGTGGTTGCAGTACCAACCACCTTCGCTCCCTGCTTACCAAGCTTTATGGCTATGGCCTGGCCAATGCCACGGCTTGCACCTGTCACCAACGCCACATTATTCTCTAAAGACATAGTCAATATCCTTTGCGTTATGCAATCTCAGCGATGACCTTGTCCAGGTCTTCAGCAGTTTGCACGGCCATACCCGGCATCGATTTTTCGATGCGCTTGTTCAAACCCGCGAGCACTTTGCCTGGCCCCATTTCGAGCACCCGGCTTATGCCCCTGGCATTCATGGCTCGAATGGTCTCGACCCAGCGCACCGGCTGATACAACTGCGCTGATAAAACAGCTCGAATATCCTCAACAGTACTTTTGCAACTTACGTCAACGTTGTGCAGCACAGGTATGGATGGCAGCTTAAATACTGTGTTGGCGAGGTCTTGTGCAAACCGCTCTGCGGCCGGCTTCATTAAACTGCAGTGCGATGGCACTGACACCGGTAAGGGCAATGCCCTTTTGGCACCTGCTGCTTTAGCCAGATTCATGGCGCGTTCTACAGCTGCTACCTGCCCGGCAATAACAACCTGACCCGGAGAATTAAAATTCACTGCGCTGACAATTTCGCCTTCGGCTGCTTCGGCGCACAGCTGTTGAACCTGTTCATCGTCAAGACCGAGAATAGCTGCCATTGCTCCCTGCCCGTCAGGAACGGCATTCTGCATATACCGGCCACGCTTCTCCACCAGTCCGACAGCAGCATCGAAACCCAGCGAATCGGCGCACACCAGGGCGGTATACTCACCCAGGCTGTGACCAGCCATCATAGCAGGCATCTTGTCAGTCTTTTCCTGCCAACAGCGCCAGGTTGCCACGCCAGCGGTCAACATTGCCGGCTGGGTACAGGCAGTCTGGTTCAGAAGTTCTTCGGGGCCCTGCTGGACGCGCTCCCACAGGTCGTAGCCAAGCACCGAGGAAGCCGCTGAAAAAGTTTCAACCACCACGGGAAATACGGCTGCAAGCTTGGACAACATACCAATCGACTGGGAACCCTGGCCGGGAAAGACCATGGCAAAGTCGGCATTTGACGTAGTTTCGTTCATTTTGAAAACAGTACTTTCAGAATTTGAGAAGAATGGAACCCCAGGTGAACCCGCCACCAAAAGCTTCCATCAGCAAGGTTTCACCGCGCTTGATGCGCCCGTCTCTCACCGCCACGTCAAGGGCCAGCGGCACAGACGCCCCTGACGTATTACCGTGCTCACCGACTGTCACGACGACGTGATCCATGGACATTTTCAGCTTTTTGGCGGTAGCCTGAATAATACGGATATTGGCCTGATGAGGGATCAGCCAATCTATATCAGACTTGCTCATATTGTTGGCTTCAAGAGTTTCATCAACAATACGACCCAGCGTATTGACAGCAACCTTGAACACTTCGTTACCTTTCATCGTAACGTAGCCATTGCCGTCTTTAAGACTATCGTACCCCTGACTGATACCACCAGCGACTGACAATAAATGCTCATAGGCGCCATCTGCATGCAGATGTGTAGACAGGATGCCAGGTTCGTCGCTGGCCTCAACAACAACAGCACCGGCACCGTCACCAAACAGGACGCAGGTGCCGCGATCAGTCCAGTCAAGTACGCGGGACAGGGTTTCCGCACCAACCACCAGCGCGCACTTGGAAGTACCGGTACGCACGAACTTGTCAGCCACACTGAGCGCATAGACAAAGCCGGTGCAAACAGCCTGGATATCAAACGCAGCACAGCCGTGTCGATCCAGGCGTTTTTGCAACAGGCAGGCGGTACTGGGAAATACGCGATCAGGCGTCGTTGTTGCAACAATAATCAGGTCGACATCCTGGGCACTGCGTCCGGCTGCCTCCAGCGCGCGGCGCGCAGCATGTTCAGCCAGGTCGACGGTATTTTCACCATCAACTGCGATATGCCGTTTACTGATACCAGTGCGCTCACGTATCCACTGATCGCTGGTATCAACTATCTTTTCGAGATCCTGGTTAGTCAGCACCTTTTCGGGCAAGTAACCACCGGTACCTGTAATCCGCGAGTAAATCATCCTGCCTGCCTCGTAGAAACAACCGCCTCCAACCTGGACTTGATCAGGTCTGGCACATTCCTCTCCACAACAGTTGCAGCAACTTCAATCGCGTTACTATAAGACAAGACATCTGCACTGCCATGGCTCTTGATAACCGAACCTCTCAAACCCAGCAGACTTGCGCCATTGTAACGACGGGGATCAATCTGTTTTCTGAACGACTTCAAAACCGGTAATGCGACTATCGCTGCCAGCCTCGTAAACACGTTGCGGGTAAATTCACGCTTGATAAAATATGAAATCATTTTGGCAATTCCTTCGCTGCTTTTCAGCGCGATATTGCCTATGAAGCCATCACACGCAACAACATCAACTTTTCCTGTATAGATGCCGTCGCCCTCTATGAAGCCCGCATAGTTCAACTGGCTATCCGCCAACAGGATGGCAGCCTCCTTGATCGTTTCACTGCCCTTCATTTCCTCTTCACCGATATTCAGCAAGCCAACAGAGGGGTTTTGATTCCCATCAATTGCCTGCGCCAGCACTGAGCCCATCAGCGCAAACTGAAACAGGTGTTGAGGCGTGCTATCGATATTGGCACCGAGATCCAGCATCCAGGTGTGACCACTGGTCGTTGGCAGAGAGGTACAGATTGCCGGTCGATCGATTCCTGGAAGTGTTTTAAGAACAAACTTCGCTGTAGCCATCAAGGCACCGGTATTGCCGGCACTGACGCAGGCCTGCGCCCTGCCTTCCTTGACCATGTTTATCGCGATGCGCATGGAGGAGTCTTTTTTGAAGCGCAATGCCTTCGATGGCAACTCATCCATATCAACAGCCTGCGAGGCATGCTGAATTTCAAGCCGTTGGTCACCGGAAGCACCGAGCTTTGCAAGCTCCGCCCTGATAACTGCCTGGTCACCAACCAGAAGCAAACTGAATCCAGATCGCTTTTTGAGGAACCGCAGCGCAGCCGGGATCACCACGGATGCTCCGTGGTCTCCGCCCATCACATCAAGAGCAATAGTCAGCACTTCAACCACGCAATAAAAACACACGCCGCTTCACTTTGAGTGTGAAGCAGCGTGCTGTTGGTTGAATATAGGTGGAGCTTGTGGCGCAAGACAGATCAGTCAAGATCTTTGCTGATAACCTTGCGGCCGCGATAGTAGCCATCAGGGCTGATATGATGGCGCAGGTGAGTTTCACCTGTCGTCTGTTCCACGGAAAGCGTTGAACCCTTCAAGCTGTCGTGTGAACGGCGCATGCCTCTCCTCGAGGGCGTCTTTCGGCTTTTCTGGACCGCCATGACAATATCTCCTGCAATAGTAACGTCTAGTGTTTCAGTTTTTCCAATACGGAAAAAGGATTGTCCCTGTCCGGTTTCGGCTGATTCCGGTAACCGGAATCGCACCTCTGAACATCCGGGTGGACAGGCACTGCCGGCACTGCCAGCAGTATCTCGTCTTCAATCACCGCCGATGTAAGCAGTGGTTCGCCATCGACCAACAGTGGCTCGTACCCGTCGGGTAATTGAGCGACTTCGTCTTCGCCACTCACAATTCCGAGGGAGAATTCCAAATCCACTTCAAAATCCAGCGGCTTCAGGCAACGTTGACACGTCAGCCGTATTTGCCCCTCGACCCGACCCTGCAGTACGCGTATACACCGCTCATCGCGGTGCAAATCAATCTGAACCTGCAAATTGCCGTCACGATCGGCTAACAGCTCCGCCAGCCTGTGAAATTCGCTGACCGCCAACTCACCCCGAAACGAGCGCCCTGCATCGGCCAGGCCGACGGGCTCTATGTGCTCCGGAAGACAATCCAACATAAGCCGCTAATAATACCTGTTCGAACTCCGGGCTGTCAAAGCTAAAATACTGAAAAGCCAGCATGTTAGCGGCCGGCCGACAACCCGTGAGAAGTTGACACCCCCACCATATTTGCGTAGAAAAACAAGCTCTTTCAGCAAAAACCCGAAAACACACGGGTTACCTGCGTCACTGGGGCCAGCGAAACTTGATAACCAAGATCCTTATAGCCAACCGCGGTGAAATTGCTGTCCGCATTGTTCGAGCCTGCCAGGAAGCAGGCATCGAGTCGGTGGCTATCTACGCAGATGCCGACCAGCATGCCTTGCATGTCCGCAAGGCCGACGAAGCCTATAACATCGGCCCTGATCCGGTTGCCGGCTATCTGAACGCCCACCGCATCGTCAATCTTGCAGTCGCTACCGGCTGCGACGCAATCCATCCAGGCTATGGTTTTCTTTCCGAGAACCCCGGTTTTGCAGAAATTTGCGCACGGCGCGGCATCAAGTTCATCGGACCTGATGCTGATGTAATCCGTAAAATGGGCAACAAGATCGAGGCACGCCGAAGCATGATTGCTGCCGGTGTGCCGGTTGTCCCCGGGAGTGATTCCAGCCTGACCAGTCTGCAGGAAGCCGTCGCGCTGGCAAACAATATCGGCTACCCGGTCATGCTGAAGGCGACTTCCGGTGGTGGCGGCAGAGGTATACGCCGCTGTAACAGTGAACCTGAACTCAGGCGCAATTACGATCGTGTGCTCTCGGAAGTACAAAAGGCTTTCGGCAGCGCCGATATTTTTCTGGAAGCCTGCGTCGACCGACCTCGCCATATCGAGGTACAGATACTGGCTGATGAACTGGGTAATGTTGTTCACCTTTTCGAGCGCGACTGCTCCATACAACGCCGCCATCAAAAACTGATCGAAATTGCACCTTCACCCCAACTCAACGACCAGCAGCGCGAACTTATTTGTAATTATGCGGTGCGTGCCGCACAGGCAGTAGGTTACCAAAATGCAGGGACAGTCGAATTTCTCCTCGATAAAGATAACAATTTTTACTTCATGGAGATGAATACGCGCCTGCAGGTCGAACATACAGTTACGGAGACCATCACTGGAATTGATATTGTCAGGGAGCAGTTCAGAATCGCGAGCGGCCTGCGCCTGTCATTCAGCCAGGATAAAATCCAGCGGCGCGGGTATGCCATGCAGTTCCGTATCAATGCCGAAGACCCGAAAAATGACTTCTTGCCAAGCTTTGGCAAGATTACGCGTTACTTCGCACCCGGCGGCCCCGGCGTGCGTACCGATGCCGCGATCTATACAGGCTACACGATCCCACCGTACTATGACTCCATGTGTGCCAAGATCACTGTCTGGGCACTGGAGTGGGATGAACTGCTGAACCGCGCCTATCGTGCCCTGCATGACACCGGCGTCTACGGTGTAAAGACAACGATACCCTACTATCTTGAGGTACTTAAAGTGGATAGTTTCCGTTCCGGAGACTTTGACACCGGATTTGTTGAGGATCATCCACAACTGGTTAAATATAAAACCAGTCCGCCGGCACGCGAACTTGCTGCCGTTATTGCTGCAGTAGTAGCAGCACATTCCGGTTACTGATCAATCACAGGCATAACCCCAATGTCCAAAGTACATATCACTGACCTTATCCTGCGCGACGCCCATCAGTCACTGATCGCTACGCGTATGCGTACTGAAGATATGTTACCGGTCTGCGCTCAACTGGATGCAATCGGTTACTGGTCGCTGGAGGTATGGGGCGGAGCAACCTTCGACGCCTGCATCCGCTACCTGAAAGAAGATCCCTGGGAGCGCCTGCGCAAGCTGCGCGCCGCGCTCCCCGGCACACCCCTTCAAATGCTGCTGCGCGGCCAGAACCTGCTGGGTTACCGGCATTATTCCGACGATGTTGTCGATGCCTTTGTTGAACGCTCGGCTGAAAATGGTATAGACATCTTCCGTATATTCGATGCCTTGAATGATGTGCGAAACCTGGAAACTGCAGTCAAGGCCGTAAAACGCGCCGGCAAACATGCACAGGGCGCTATCTGTTATACGACCAGTCCGGTACATGGAATCGAACAGTTCGTCGACATGGCCAGGCAACTGACTGACATGGGCTGCGACAGCATTGCGGTAAAGGATATGGCCGGCCTGCTCACACCGATGGTTACCGCGGAGCTCATTGGCAATCTGACGCGCTCTGTCGACTTGCCCGTCCACCTGCACTGTCATGCGACGGCAGGCACCGCAGAAATGTGCCAGCTAAAAGCCATTGAAAACGGCTGCCGGCATATTGATACCGCTATTTCCTCATTTTCCGGTGGCGCATCACATCCACCAACAGAAAGCATGGTAGCCGCGCTCAATGGCACCCCCTATGAAACGGGCCTTGATCTGAAGAAACTTCAGGACATAGGCTTTTACTTCAAGGAAGTGCGCAAGAAATATCATCAGTTCGAAAGTGAAATGACAGGACTGGATACCAGGGTCCAGGTCTATCAGGTACCGGGTGGCATGATATCCAACCTGTATACCCAGTTACGCGAACAGGGATCACTTAACCAGATTGAAGATGTCCTGAATGAGATCCCGCGTGTCCGCAAAGATCTCGGTTACCCTCCCCTGGTCACACCAACATCGCAGATCGTGGGTGCACAGGCGGTACTGAATGTGCTGACCGGAGAGCGATACAAGAGCATAAGCAATGAAGTCAAACTCTACCTTCAGGGTCGTTACGGGCATGCGCCCGGAGAGGTCAACTCAGGGCTTCGACAACAGGCGATCGGCAACGAGGCAGTCATTGACGTTCGCCCCGCAGATCTGTTGCAGGATGAAATGACCAACCTGCGTACTGAGGCGGGCTCTTTGGCCCAGACAGACGAAGACATACTCACCTGCGCAATGTTTCCGGAGTTGGGACGTGATTTTCTCGAGCAGCGCGCCGCAGATACGTTAATACCGGAGCCACTTGAACCAATCGGTACCGGCCCGGATACAAGCCCCAGGCCCACCGAGTTCAATGTGACCCTGCATGGAGAAACTCACCACATACAAATTACCGGAACCGGCCACCCGACACGGCACGACCGCCCCTTTTATATGACCGTCGATGGAGTTCCTGAAGAGATTCTGGTCGAAACGCTATCAATACTGGAAGATCACCCGGCAACCAGCGAGCAATCCGTCAGTGGAAACCAGCGTCCCTGGCCATCAAGTCCCGGTGACGTTACCACCAGCATGCCCGGCACAATAATCGATATCCTGGTAGAAGAAGGCAGCCTGGTTTCGGTCGGTGATCCGGTACTGGTCACCGAAGCCATGAAAATGGAAACCGAAATCCAGGCACCATTGTCAGGTACTGTAGCAACTATCTATGTAGCCAAAGGTGACAGCGTTAACCCCGATGAAACGCTAATTCATATCGACCCTTAGCTTTCTTTCTGCATTCGTGCGCGGCATGACCAAAGACCCCACCGACCATGCAATGGTTATATCGAAGAATGATATCGATCATTTCCCCGGTCAGAAGGCTGTTGCGGAGTACGTCTAATCACCGGACATGCTGCGCCTGCTCTCCGGTTGTGGCATCGACTATGTACAGGGGTTCTACATAGCCAAGCCTATTCCCGAGCATAAAGCACGCGGTGACCTGATCGAGCAGACACACGCATGCAACGAAGTTGAGTCATCAGGGTAAACTTTTACGGCGCATTCACAGATCAGAGCACCGGCGTCAGTATGCCGATAGAACTCTACGGTTAACTATCAGCCTCTATCTGTTCGCAACCATTCATGTAAGGGTGAAGCACATCGGGGACGCGTATCGAGCCATCCTCCTGCTGATAATTTTCCATAACCGCCACCAGTGTTCTGCCAACCGCCAGGCCGGAGCCATTAATGGTGTGTACCAGCTCGGGTTTCCCGCCATCTGATGCCCGATAGCGTGCCTGCAGTCGACGCGCCTGAAAGTCGCCAAAATTACTACATGACGATATTTCACGATAGGCACTCTGGCCGGGCAGCCAGACTTCAAGATCATAGGTTTTGACTGCTGAAAAGCCGAGATCTCCAGTACAAAGACTTACTACCCTGTATGGCAGTTCCAGACGCTGCAGGATTTTTTCGGCGTGTCCGGTTAACTCTTCCAGGGCCTGCATGGAGTCTTCCGGTCTGACAATTTGCACCATTTCGACTTTCTCGAACTGATGCTGCCGAATTAACCCACGCGTGTCTTTGCCATAGGATCCGGCTTCAGACCGGAAACACGGGGTATGGGCTGTCATTTTCAGCGGCAGCTTCGCCGCTTCAAGAATCTGTCCCCGGACCAGATTGGTAACCGGGACTTCCGCCGTGGGAATCAGGTAGTAGGGGTCATCCCCGCGGGTAGCGAACAGTTCCTCTTCAAACTTGGGCAACTGGCCAGTACCCCGCAAACTGTCCGCGTTAACGAGATACGGAACATAACATTCCTGGTAGCCGTGCTCTCCGGTATGAGTATCCAGCATGTACTGGGTCAAGGCCCTGTGCAAACGCGCCAAAGGTCCGCGCATCACGGCAAAACGGGAACCCGACAGTTTCACCGCTGCATCAAAATCTGTACCGCCGACGGCGTCTCCCAGGTCGACGTGATCCTTGACCTCGAAACCAAAAACAGTTGGCTCGCCCCAGCGTCGCATTTCCAGATTTTTCGACTCGTCGTCGCCCTCTGGCACTGAATCATCGGGTATATTGGGAATGCCCATCAACAGACCGTTAAGCTGATCCTGCACAACATCCAGTTCCTGCTTGGCGGTATCGAGTTGCGCCCCAAGACCGGCGACCTGATCCAGCAAGGGCTGGATATCCTCTCCCGCAGCCTTGGCTTTGCCTATTGATTTGGAGCTGCTGTTTCGCTCTGCCTGGAGTTCTTCGGTACGTACCTGTATGGCCTTGCGCTCGGTTTCCAGCTGTTCCAGCCTGGCGGTATCGAGAACGAAACCGCGACGTCCAAGCTGCGCTGCGACACTATCCAGTTGGGTACGAATCAGTTTGGGATCAAGCATGTTTTATTTCTATGTGACTTATAAATTCGCTTCCGCTTCCCAGCGGATCATATGTCCGGCTTCCACTATATCCGCCAGGTGTTCCAGTATCGCGTTAACTTTTTCCGGCCGGTCGAAGAACTCAACGGCAACCGGTAAATCGAGCGACAAATCAAGCAAAGATGATGAATGCACCGTACCGCTACTCCCGAAGCCGCTGATCGCCCGGAACACGCTCACACCTCGAACTTTCTCATCGTCATGCAAGCGTTCCAGCAGGCCTGGTAGCATTTTGTCTGCTTCAGTCAAATAAATACGGACAACTGTAATCGTTTCCCAGCTCATAACTGCCTCGCCAGTTGCACGCCAATGGCCGCTGCGGCAACACAGATCACAACACTAACCAGCATATTCATCGCAGCACGCCCCAGTTGTCCAGACTCAATCAGGTTGAGCGTTTCCAGTGAGAATGTCGAGAAAGTAGTGAACGAACCCAGCACACCTATGAGAAGAAATGCCCGTAGCGCAACGCCCCCGGACATACGCTCCAGCAACCAGACATACAGGAATCCGATCAACAGGCTGCCCAGCACGTTCACAAACAGGGTCCCATAGGGAAAGGCTCGCCCGGTCAGCGCATACACTCCCGTAGAAGCCCAGTAACGCAGCAGGGCTCCCAGAGCACCACCACCCGCTATAGCCAGCACTTGATTCATGGGATGTCAATGTTACCGGAAGCCAGTGCAACTCGTCACTTAAATTGCCCCATTCATTTTTGCTTTTCGCGCGCCTGCCGGTCGAGTGCTTTTAAATGATCCAGCTTTTCGGCAATCCTGGTCTCCAGGCCACGTCCGACCGGATGGTAGTAGCTGACAGGTGACATTTCGTCCGGGAAATAATGCTCACCCGCCGCATAGCCTTCAGGCTCATCATGGGCGTAACGATATTCCCTGCCGTAGTCCAGCTCTTTCATCAGGCGTGTTGGCGCATTACGCAGATGCAGAGGCACGTCCAGCGAACCTTTTTCCCTGGCATCTTTCATTGCTGCCTTGTAAGCGGAATAGACCGCGTTGCTCTTTGCGGCACAGGCCATGTATACAACTGCCTGTGCAATAGCCAGTTCGCCCTCCGGGCTTCCCAGCCTGTCCTGCACGTCCCATGCCTGCAATGCCAGCGTCAGCGCCCGTGGGTCAGCGTTACCAATATCTTCGGATGCCATCCGCACCACACGCCTGGCGATATATACGGGATCACATCCTCCGTCGATCATTCGTGCCAGCCAATACAGGGCCGCATCCGGCGCCGAGCCGCGAACCGATTTATGCAGAGCTGAAACCTGATCGTAAAAAGCTTCCCCGCCCTTGTCGAACCGGCGCAAGCCACCGCTCACCACCTCGCTGACGAGGTCATCCCCGACATCAGGATCGCCAGCGGCCAGTTCAATGATGATCTCCAGCAGTGTTAATGCGCGTCGTGCATCACCATCAGCTGCCAGTGCCAGGCGCTGAAGCTGCGCCTCCTTGAGCACAGTGCCGCTGGCACCCAGCCCTCGATCTGCATTCTCCTGCGCCTGCAGCAACACCTTCACCAGATCCTCTTCGGTGAGTCGCTTGAGCACATAGGTCCTGGCACGCGATAACAATGCGTTATTCAATTCAAAGGAAGGGTTTTCGGTAGTCGCACCGACAAACAGCACCGTACCGTCTTCAACAAAAGGCAGGAAGGCGTCTTGTTGCGCCTTGTTAAAACGATGCACCTCGTCAACGAATAGCAGCGTCTGGCGATTCTCCACTTGCTGCCGCTGGCGAGCCACCTCGACGGCCTGGCGAACATCCTTCACGCCCGCCAGCACCGCCGATAGCGCGATAAACTCGGCGCCCGACCGTTCAGCCAACAAGTGCGCCAGGGTGGTTTTTCCGGTACCGGGTGGACCCCAGAACAACAGGGAATGCAGTTGTCCTGATTCGACAGCCTGCCTCAGCGGTTTGCCTTCGCCGAGTATATGAGACTGACCAACAAACTCATCGAGCGAGCGGGGACGCATACGGTCAGCCAGGGGACGAAACGCCCGCTCGTCGGAGCTCATGGGTCTGAGCCGATAATATCGGTCCCCTCAGGCAATTTTAATTCAAAGAGTCCCGCATCCAGTTTAATGTTTCTCTTTACGTTACTGAAACTGATACGGGTATGATTTTCGAAATCATCCTCTACTTCGATCAGCGCCAGTTCGCCCTGTTTATCGAACCCGATACGCACCTGTTCAACCGCAGCATCAGCCTCTTTGGGGGTCAACCGGTACCAGCGGTAAGCATCATTGCCAGGATCTTCAGCCCAGGACACCACTTCAGACAAAGGTCGGAAACCGCTAAGCAGCATGGCCGGAGTACTACTGAGCGCCTCGTCTATGGCTTTAACCGTTGCCTGTTCAAGGTCCTCGTCGTAGGTCCACAACTGCTTGCCATCTGCCACAATCAACTGACTGTAAGGGTGCTGGTAGGACCACCGAAATCGCCCGGGGCGCTGGATCCATACCTCTCCACTGGAATTCTGTATCTGCTCGCCACCGCTATCGATAACGCTTTGACTGAAACTGGCCTGAAAATTATCCAGACTGGAGAAATAATCCGCGACTGGATCAGCCTGAGTCGTCTGACTTACTGCAAAGAAGCCTAGCAGCAATGAAACAACGGCATAGAAATCGGACATGCGGGCTTTATTCATAATTCAAAGTTCGGGCGGAGGTGGTGCCATCACCTCGCGGTTACCATTGGACTGCTGGGGACCGACAATGCCGGACGCTTCCATTTGCTCAATCATGCGGGCCGCGCGGTTATAGCCTATTTTCAGGCGGCGCTGGACACCGGATATGGATGCACGCCTGGTCTCGGTAACTATGCGCACTGCTTCATCATAGAGCGGGTCACTTTCCCCATCGCTGTCATCTGTCTGCCCACCGCTTCCTGGCATGAAATCGGTCGTGGTCTGGAGAATTTCCTCGATATACTCGGGCTCGCCCTTGCCCTTGAGGTGAGCAACCACACGATGCACTTCGGGATCATCCACAAAGGCCCCGTGTACACGCACTGGTATTCCGCTGCCTGGCGCGAGGTACAACATATCACCGTGCCCTAGTAACTGTTCAGCACCGGCCTGATCGAGGATAGTCCGGGAATCGATTTTCGAAGACACCTGGAAGGCAATACGTGTCGGGATGTTTGCCTTGATCAAACCGGTTATAACATCAACCGAGGGACGCTGGGTCGCCAGTATCAAATGCACGCCGGCCGCCCTGGCCTTCTGGGCCAGACGGGCTATCAGCTCCTCAACCTTCTTGCCTACGACCATCATCATGTCAGCAAGTTCATCGATGATGATCACAATGAATGGCAACGGTTCCAGTGTCGGTGGTACCGGATTTTCTTCAAGCACCTCTTCAGGTTTAAACAGGGGATCCGGTATCGGTTCACCCTTGTCGATGGCTTCCTGTACCTTACGGTTATAGCCTGCAATATTTCGCACACCCAGCGCCGCCATCAATTTGTAGCGTCGCTCCATCTCGCCGACACACCAGCGCAACGCGTTGGCGGCTTCTTTCATATCGGTCACCACCGGCGTAAGCAGATGGGGGATGCCTTCATAGATCGATAATTCCAGCATTTTCGGATCGATCATGATCATGCGCACATCACGCGGCAGCGTCTTGTATAAAAGACTCAACACCATAGCGTTAATGGCTACCGACTTACCGGAACCGGTGGTACCGGCGACCAGAAGATGCGGCATTTTAGCCAGATCGACGACCGATGGATGACCGCTGATGTCTTTTCCAAGCGCCAGCGTCAAGGGCGCATCCGACTGATCAAATTCGTTTGATTTCAGCATTTCACTGAGCGAGACAATTTCACGTTGCTCGTTGGGGATCTCCAGCCCCACCACGGATTTGCCAGGTATCACATCGACAACACGTACACTGATGGCAGACAGGCCGCGCGCCAGGTCCTTGGCAAGGTTACTGATCTGGCTGACTTTGACCCCTACGCCCGGTTGCAATTCAAAGCGTGTAATTACCGGACCAGGCAGTACCGCAACCACTTCAACCTCGATGCCGAAATCGGCAAGCTTCATTTCCACCAGGCGCGACATGGCCTCCAGGGCCGATTCCGAATAACCCTCGGCCTGTTCATAGGCGTCATTCAACAGGGCAAGCGGAGGCAATTCTGTGTTGGGTGGCGCATCAAAGAGTTTTACCTGACGTTCACGCTCTACGCGCTCGCTGATTTCAACCTTTTTGATAACAGGCTCGATACGCGGCGGCTTGCGTTTTACGATGTTGCGTTTTTCCTGCTTGGCAGTGACTACTTCCTCGCGCTGGCGCCGGGCACGCTGCGTGGCAATATGCGCCTTAAGGCGGCCGAACTGAACCACAGCCCAGGCGATTCCGATCAGCGTCATCTTGCCTGTCCAGTCCATTACGCTGAGCCACGACAGACCGGTAAACAGCGTTACGCCAGACAGGAACAGTGCCAGAAGAAACAGCGTTGCTCCCATGAAGCTGAACAGCGCAGCCAGGCTATGACCCACCAGGTTACCGAAAACACCGCCCGCATCCAGCGGCAGGGTTCCCGGTTCGATAAGGAAATGCAGGGTAGCCAGTCCGCAACCGGAAGCAACCGTCAACAGAAAACCTGCCCAGCGAACAGACAACACGTTGACGTCTATGCCACCTGTTGGTGTTCGCCCGCGAAACACCAGCCAGCCGCTGAAAGCGACCATCAGTGGAAACAGGTAAGCGAAGTAGCCGAACAAGTAGAGGAAGACATCTGCAAACCAGGCACCCACCACGCCGCCATAATTATGGATAACATGAGAGGGGCCCCGGTGTGACCACCCCGGATCCTGAGTGTGGTAGCTGATGAGTGAAAGCAAAAGATAGGCTGCCAGCGCTGACAACACGAACAGAGTACCCTCACGCAGGCCTTTGCTCACATGGGGGTGAATCTTTACGGATTCTGTCTTTTTTTTGGGACGCGCCTGGGCCAACGTAAGAAATTTCGCTAAATATATAGTTTAAAGTATTAAAAGTTCAGGTATTTTACTGGCCAAGCGCCGGATGAGCAACATTACCGGCTCGAATATTGACGCCCTGCACCAGTGCGGGGTTGTCTTCCAGCCGACCATCCGCCAACTGTAACACGTATGGCATCACGACCGCCGACAGCGCCTGCGACGCGGAACGGGGCACGGCGCCGGGCATATTGGTTACTGCCAGGTGAACCACACCATCTACAAGGTAGGTAGGTGAGCGGTAATCCGTAGGCCGCGTGGTTTCAATACAGCCACCCTGGTCAACCGAGATATCCACAATAACACTTCCGGGGCGCATGGCACTGACCTGTTTGGCAGTGACCACGTGAGGCGCCCTGGCACCGGGTATCAAAACCGCACCAACCACGAGGTCAGCCTGCTGCACTGCGGATTCGATACTGTCTGGATAGGCATATAATGATGTAACGTTATCGCCAAGGTCACGCATGGCCTCGAGACGTTCCCGCTTGCGATCAAAAACAGTAACCTCTGCTCCGAGCGCGGCAGCCAGTCGAGCAGCGTTGCCACCCGCAACACCGGCCCCGATCACCGTAACCCGGCCGCGTTCGGCGCCCGGCAAACCACCCAGCAGCAACCCTTTCCCGCCCTGGGGCTGGTGTAATAAATGGGTGCCAATCTGGATAGACAAGCGCCCCGCAATATCGCTCATCGGCGCCAGCAACGGCAGCAGCCCCTGGCTGTCCTGCACCGTCTCGAAGGCAATAGCCACCAATCCGATTTTGCACAAGGCTTCGACAAGCGCCGGGCTGGCAGCCAGATGCAGGTAGCTAAACAGGATGTGGTGGCTCCGCAGCAAGGCCAAATCGGCGTCAATCGGCTCCTTGACCTTTACGATCAATACCGACTCCGCATAAACACCGGCGGCACTCCCCACCAGGCGGGCGCCCACTGCTTCGTAGTCCGCGTCACTATAACCCGACAGTACACCTGCACTTGCTTCAACAATTACCTGGTGCCCCGCTGCAACAAGCTCGGAACAGGCCGAAGGCACCAGCCCAACACGCCCTTCCAGTGGTTTGATCTCTTTAGGCACACCAATCTGCATGCGAGCTCCTTTACCCTCTCAGATACATTCCGTACCATACCCGACCATCATGCGGCCGGGCATCAGGCCGAAACCATTTCGGAGTAGTATACATGAGCGAAACCAAACACTGCCGACTGCTGATCCTGGGCTCCGGGCCAGCCGGTTACACCGCCGCCATCTATGCCGCACGCGCCAACCTGAACCCCGTTCTGGTCACAGGTCTGGAACAGGGTGGTCAGCTGACAACCACTACCGATGTTGAAAACTGGCCAGCCGGAGCAGAAGGCCTGCAGGGCCCGGCACTGATGGAAGATATGCGGCAGCATGCCGAGCGTTTCAATACAGAGATCATCTTCGACCACATTAACGAGGTTGATCTCAACCGGAAACCGATGTGGCTGAAGGGCGATGCAGGTGCCTACACCTGTGACGCGCTGATTATCGCCACGGGTGCATCAGCACAGTACCTGGGACTACCATCCGAAGAGGCATTCAAGGGCAGGGGCGTCTCGGCCTGCGCCACCTGTGACGGCTTTTTCTATCGCGACAAGCCGGTCGCCGTTATTGGCGGCGGTAACACCGCGGTTGAAGAAGCGCTGTACCTGTCCAACATCGCGTCACACGTGACGCTGGTTCACCGTCGTGACGCGCTGCGCTCCGAAAAGATCCTTCAGGATCGGCTCTTTGCACGGGAAAAAGAAGGCAAGGCAACCATCCAGTGGGATCACGTGCTTGACGAGGTTCTGGGCGATGACAGCGGCGTGACAGGCATGCGCATCAAGAACGTTAAAGATGCTTCCACAACAGATATTACGCTGGACGGTGTTTTTGTCGCAATCGGTCATAAGCCCAACACCGACCTGTTCACGGGACAACTGGAAATGCACCAGGGCGGATACCTGCAGGTCAAGAGTGGCATCACCGGCGATGCCACTGCCTGCAGCGTGCCTGGCGTCTTTGCAGCAGGAGACGTCGCCGATCACGTTTACAGACAGGCAGTCACTTCCGCGGGTTCAGGCTGCATGGCGGCACTTGATGCGGAGAAATACCTTGATAATCTCGCCAAGGAAAACAGCTAGCTTATTCGGAGTGCGCCTTGACGATCTGCTCGTAAACAAAGCCGTGCAGCGCAAAAGTGTCTTGCACTCCATCCAGTTTGAATTCCAGACCATGGTAGTAACTGCCCTCGCCATACTCATCGCTGTTTCCCATCTGGATATTGCGAATAATAGCGGGCAGCGCGAGTAACTTTTCAGCGGCGCCTACCTTGAACACACAGTTCAGGGATATCTTGTCACCCTCATCGCCAAGCTGCTCACTGGATACGACCAGCGCACCCTCGATACTAAGATCGACCACAGTCGCAGGATGCGGTTTTTTAAACTGATAATCCGGATTATCATTCTTCAGCGACGCAAACAGCTTGACCTTCACCCGCTGTGATTTGCGCACGGTAATTTGCTCCATCTCATCCGGATAGGACAGATGCAGATAGGGAAACGGCCGGGAACAGCTGCGCAATACTGTAGTGGCAAAGCCGACAATACGATTGCCGATCATCATACGCACCACAAACGGTTGCCCTTCCCGCATTATCATGACCTTGTCACCGACTTTGGGCGTAGTCACCAGCAGACTGGCTCCTGGCATATAACCGACCACACGTACTTGCAGACGGCGGTCATCATGGCCATCGCGTGTTTGCAGCTGCAGATGCTCACCAACCGGAATTTTCAAATCTGAATGTTCCATAGTCGCCATTGTAAATGAAAACACGTTGATTCCAATAGAATTCCCGACCTTTGTGCAACATTGGTTACAATGACAGCATGGAACTAAAAGTGCTTACCTCAATCAGTGAGATTCCCGGCTCTTCCTGGAACAGCGTCTCCGGCACAGCCAACCCTTTCCTGCGCCACGAGTTCCTGTCCGCCCTGGAGAACAATCAGTGTGTTGGACAGAACCATGGCTGGCTACCGCGCCACCTGGCCGCCTTTGAGCAGGATCAGCTGGTCGGTGCGGTCCCCATGTATCTCAAAGACAACTCTTACGGAGAGTTTGTCTTTGACTGGTCATGGGCAGATGCCTACCAGCGCGCCGGACTGCCTTACTACCCAAAGTCTGTCGTTGCTGTCCCCTACACACCTGCCACCGGCCCACGCATACTGACGGCACCGGAAGCCAGCAGGGACAAGATCGCACCCCGGCTGATAGAACTCGCACGCGCCTGGTCCGAAAGCGAGAACCTTTCATCGCTGCACTGGCTGTTTACAGACACCGATGACACCCGGCGCCTCAAGGACCAGGGGCTGCTAATACGTCTGGGCTGCCAATTTCACTGGCAGAACCAGGGATACCGGGATTTTGAGGATTACCTGAGCCGCTTCAACTCCCGGAAACGCAAAAAGGTTCGCCGCGAGCGCCGCTACGTTGAACAGGCCGGTATAGATATACGTGTTGTCCATGGTCATGAAGCCAGCGACGAAGAACTCGCAGTGATGTACGAATTTTATCGCACCACGTTCGACAAAAAATGGGGCCAGGCCACGCTGAACCTCGGGTTTTTCCGCGAAATTGCCACGACCATGGGCGATCAGCTGGTGCTGATCATTGCCAGCAAGGACAGCCGTATTGTCGCCGGGGCTATCTGCCTGCGCAGTAACGATACCCTGTACGGCCGTCACTGGGGCTGTTACGAGGAATATCACAGCCTGCATTTCGAGGCTTGTTATTATCAGGGCATTGATTATTGCATCGAGCGTGGCCTGGCGTATTTTGAACCGGGCGCGCAAGGCGAGCACAAGATCAGCCGCGGTTTCATGCCGACTCCCACCTGGTCTGCCCACTGGATCGCAGACCCGAGGTTCCGGGAAATCATCAGGCGTTTCCTCGACCAGGAAACAGCGGGTATGTATGAGTATATGGAGGAGTTATCGGAACGCTCCCCCTTCAGGCAAGAGGTAGCTGCCTGATGACACAGCAACCCTTCTGGATCAGCCCAACAGATCCCAGCAACAGTTTTCCGGACGCCAGGCTGGCACTCCGGGAACCGGATGGTCTGCTTGCCGTGGGCGGCGATCTCAGTGGAGAGCGAATATTATCAGCCTACCGTAACGGTATCTTTCCCTGGTATTCGGGGGAACAGCCGATCCTGTGGTGGTCACCCGATCCACGCACAGTACTGTTTCCATCACATTTGAAAATATCCCGAAGCTTGCGCAAGACACTGCGCAAACAAGGCTTCAGCGTAACTCTGGACCTGGCTTTCGAACCGGTGATCAAGGGCTGTGCCGAACAGCGTGCGGATCAGCCTGGAACCTGGATAACTCACGACATGGCCAGGGCCTACGGGAAGTTACATCAACAGGGCTATGCGCATTCGGTCGAATGCTGGCAAGATGAAACACTGGTCGGAGGACTCTACGGCATCGCCATAGGCCGCGTGTTTTTTGGCGAATCCATGTTCAGCAAGGTCTCGGATGCCTCCAAGGTGGCACTTTGCCACCTTGTGCGCCAGCTTCAGGCCTGGGAGTTCGGCTTGATAGATTGCCAGGTGTACTCCGATCACCTGGCTAGCCTGGGTGCTGAAGAAATACCACGCGACAGATTCATTGAGAGGATCAAACAGCTCTGCAAAGCGCCCGGCCAAACGGAGTGGAAATTTGACAACACCATATTCGAATCAGGCTGGTAACCATGGATAAATCAGACGAGCAACAACAGGAAGAAGAGCTACGCTTTTTTGCCACACCGCCGAGACCCTGTTCCTATCTCGATGATCACACCGCCATTTCAGTCTTTGCAGACCCTGATGCCACGCTCTCGCCATCAATCTACAGCCAGCTTGCCCGGTTTGGCTTTCGCCGCAGCGGCGGTGACCTTTATGTACCCGCCTGTCCGGGATGCTCTGAATGCGTGCCGGTACGCATTCCGGTGAGCAGGTTCCGGCGCAGCCGTAACCAGCAAAAACTCTGGAATCGCAACCGGGATATCGAGTGGGAAGTGCATGACCCGGTTTTTGACCCGCACCAGTTCGAACTCTATCGCAACTATCTCGGCGCCCGGCACCCGGGCGGCGGCATGGATAATCCCACCGAGGAAGATTACCAGCACTTCCTGTCCTCCGACTGGTGCGATACCAGTTTTCTCGTGGGCAAGCTTGGAAATCGACCCGTAATCGTGGCCGTAACCGATATTTTAAACGACGCCCTGTCTTCCGCTTACACCTTTTTTGACCCCGCACTCGCTCGGCGCAGCCTGGGCACCCTGGGCATACTCCACCAGATTGAGCTAGCGGCGGCCATGGAAAGCAAGTGGCTCTACCTGGGTTACTGGATCGAAGGTAGCGAAAAAATGCGTTACAAACGACGTTTTCAGCCACTGGAAGCTTACCGCGAGGGACGCTGGCAGCTCATGGAAACCACCTTTACCTGACACCGGACTATCCCCAACGAGATAGCTGCCCTTTTTGCCGGTTAATCGGGTATACTTCCCGGCTGTCGAAATTCAGCCGAAGAGAGCTATGGCCAAAGAAGATCATATTGAAATGGAAGGCACGGTGGTGGAAACCCTGCCAAACACCATGTTCCGCGTTGAGCTGGAAAACGGACACGTCGTAACCGCCCATATTTCGGGCAAGATGCGCAAGCACTACATCCGCATCCTCACCGGCGACAAGGTCACCGTCCAGTTAACACCCTATGATTTGAGCAAGGGCCGTATTACCTACCGGGCCCGGTAAACCTCTACAGGACTTCTTCCTCTTCGCGCACTTCGTGAACCAGTTCGCCGTCCTCGGCACGAATCACCAGATTCCCACCCTTCGCCAGACGACCAAACAATAATTCTTCGGCGAGCGGCTTCTTGATGTGTTCCTGGATAATCCGGGCCATGGGGCGAGCACCCATCTTGGCATCAAAGCCGTGTTCCGCCAGCCATTCGCGGGCTGAATCTTCTACATCCAGCGTTACCCCTTTATCCTGCAACTGGGCTTCCAGCTCATAGATGAACTTGTCGACCACTCGCGTAATTACCGTCGGATCGAGCGCCTTGAACTGGATTATCGCATCAAGCCGATTACGGAACTCCGGCGCAAACAGTTTCTTGATAGCTTCCATACCGTCAGTCGAATGATCCTGGTGAGAAAACCCGATTGACGGGCGACTCATTTCCGACGCGCCCGCATTGGTGGTCATAATAATAATCACATTACGGAAGTCGGCCTTGCGACCGTTGTTGTCTGTCAGGGTACCGTGATCCATAACCTGCAGCAGCAGGTTGAAAACATCCGGGTGCGCCTTTTCGACTTCATCGAGCAACAGCACCGCATGCGGATGCTTGTTGACCGCCTCTGTCAGCAGACCGCCCTGATCAAAACCGACGTAGCCCGGCGGCGCACCGATCAACCGCGAAACCGTATGGCGTTCCATGTACTCGGACATGTCAAAACGAATCAGCTCAATACCCATGATCAGGCCGAGCTGCCGGGTGACTTCCGTCTTGCCAACCCCGGTTGGACCGGCGAACAGGAAAGAACCAATCGGTTTCTGCTCGTTACCCAGACCGGATCTCGACATCTTGATCGCGCCTGCCATGGTTTCAATTGCTTCGTCCTGGCCGTACACAACCATTTTCAGATCACGCTCAAGGGTACGCAGCGAGTCCTTGTCAGCAGAAGAAACTGTTTTGGGCGGAATACGTGCGATCTTGGATACGATCGACTCAATATCACCGACGCCGATCGTTTTCTTGCGACGAGAAGGCGGCAGCAGACGCTGGTTGGCACCCGCCTCATCGATAACATCGATTGCCTTGTCCGGCAGGAAACGATCATTAATATAGCGCGACGATAGATCGACAGCCGCACGCAGAGCCTTCGAAGAATATTTAACCTCGTGGTGCTCTTCAAACCGGGACTTCAGACCTTTCAGAATACTGAAGGCTTCATCAACTGTCGGTTCCTCTACATCGATCTTCTGGAAGCGTCTCGCAAGTGCCCTGTCCTTTTCAAATATACCGCGGTATTCCTGATAGGTCGTTGAACCGATGCACTTGAGTTCACCCGACGCCAGCATGGGTTTAATCAGGTTCGAGGCATCCATGACACCGCCGGACGCAGCTCCGGCACCAATAATGGTGTGAATCTCGTCGATGAAGAGTATGGCGCCCGGCTCCTTGCGCAATTGCGACAGCACACTCTTAAGGCGCTTTTCGAAATCACCCCGGTACTTGGTGCCGGCAACCAGGGCACCCAGATCCAGGGAATAGATCGTGCTGCTAAGCAGCACATCAGGCACATCCCCATCAACAATTAACTTCGCCAGGCCTTCTGCCAGCGCAGTTTTGCCAACACCGGCTTCACCAACATAGAGAGGATTATTCTTGCGGCGCCGACACAGGATCTGAATGGTGCGCTCAACCTCCGCACGGCGACCAATGAGCGGGTCGATCTTGCCCTGCATGGCCATCTCGTTCAGGTCGGTCGCAAAATTCTCCAGCGGTTTCTTCTGCGGAACTTCAGACGCAGGAGGTTCAGCAGCTTCACCGGGAGTCTCTTCTGTGCTTTGGTCGCCAACGACCTTGGAAATTCCGTGGGACATAAAATTCACAACGTCCAGACGCGTGATGTCCTGCTTGTTCAGGAAGTAAGCAGCCTGTGATTCCTGTTCGCTAAATATAGCGACAAGTACATTCGCACCGGTGACTTCTTTTTTGCCGGAGGACTGCACGTGGAATACCGCACGCTGCAGGACACGCTGGAAACCCAGGGTGGGTTGCGTCTCGCGATTGTCGTTGGGAGGCAGCAGGGGCGTGGTTTCATCGAGAAACCCGGTGAGCTCTTTCTTGAGCTTGTCTGCATCTGCACCACAGGACTTCAATACATCCATGGCTGTGGCATTATCCAGCAGGGCAAGCAACAGGTGCTCAACCGTCATGAATTCGTGCCGCTTCTCCCTCGCCTCCTTGAAGGCCAGGTTAAGCGTAAACTCAAGCTCTTTGCTCAGCATTTCAACTACCTCATTATGTATAACTAAGCCTTCTCCATGGCACACAGCAACGGATGCTGATTCTGACGCGAATACTCGTTGACCAGCGCAACTTTGGTTTCCGCAACATCCTTGGTAAAAACACCGCAGACACCCTTTCCGCGAGTATGGACGTGCAGCATCACCTGCGTTGCCTTTTCCCTGGGCATTCCGAAAAACTGCTCCAGCAACAACACCACGAATTCCATCGGAGTGTAGTCATCATTATGCAGCACCACCTTGTAAAGCGGTGGCCGCTTGACCTTCGGCTTCGCCTCCAGGACAGAAAGGCCGTGATCGTCGGACTGATGTGTATCCTTACCCATGAGCTAATTGTAACTGATTTTAGTAAAAAGCGTCAGTTTTCCAGCACCTTCACGACAGCATACACCCGCTTTACAAACAAGCAAACCCTGTGCCTAAGCCAGTGATCTCAAGCGGTTTTTATCCAAACCCGAATACTTGACTAATTTAGTAATGGGCTTAACAATAGACGATGGCTCACCAAGCCAAAAGCAGGAAGGAGGAGCCGTTCTCACGCCGTCAGAGTGTGAAGCGGCTGTAATAAAAAGCGGGCGCTCAACGCGCCGAAGAACGAAGTGAGGATTTCCAGATATGGCAACAGGAATAGTCAAGTGGTTCAGTAATGCCAAGGGGTATGGCTTTATTTCACCAGACGAAGGCGGCGATGATATTTTCGCCCATTTTTCTTCAATCGAAATGGAAGGATACAAAAGCTTAAAGGAAGGCCAGCGAGTCGAATTCAGTGTCGACACCGGCCCCAAAGGACTGCAGGCAAGCAAGATCTGCTTTGACGTAGCCGGATAGAATAAACGTCGCTGCCTGTGCAGTTTCGCCACTTCGCCCACCTTACCCCGGTGGGCGAAGAGTGGCGCTATATTCTAGACTGTCTCAAGAATTGCATTAAAGGTGGTGCTTGGGCGCATAGCCTGTTCGGTCTTTGTTTCGTCGCAACAGTAGTACCCTCCGATATCAACCGCCTGACCTTGCGCAGCGTTGAGCTCGTCGATGATCACCGTTTCATTATCAGCCAGTTTCTGCGCAATTCCGGCAAAGCTGGATTGCAACCCCGTGTCTTTTGTTTGCTCAGCCAAAGCCTGCGCCCAGTAGAGGGCAAGGTAGAAGTGACTTCCCCGGGTATCCAGCTCACCAACCTTGCGGGAAGGCGATTTGTTACTGTTCAGAAACTCACCGTTGGCCTGATCAAGCGCCGCGGCAAGAATGAGTGCCTTTTCGTTCCCGGTTTTACGGGCAAGGTCTTCCAGAGAAACGGCCAGAGCCAGAAACTCGCCGAGAGAATCCCAGCGTAAATGGCCCTCCTGCAGAAACTGCTGAACGTGTTTGGGTGCCGACCCTCCGGCGCCGGTCTCATACAGACCACCACCATTCAGAAGTGGCACGATGGAAAGCATTTTCGCGCTGGTCCCCAGCTCGAGAATCGGGAACAGGTCAGTCAGGTAATCACGCAGCACATTCCCGGTAACGGAAATACTATCCTTGCCTTCCTTGACGCGTTGCAGTGTTTCGCGGACAGCATCCACCGGCGACATAATCCGGATATCCAGACCACTGGTATCATGATCCGCCAGGTACTGGCTGGTTTTCTCAATCACATTACGATCGTGCGCCCGATTCTCGTCCAGCCAGAATATGGCGACATCTCCTGTTGCCCGCGCCCGGTTAACTGCCAGTTTGACCCAGTCCCGGATTGGCAAATCCCTGGTCTGGCACATGCGCCAGATGTCTCCTGCTTCTACCGGGTGCTCCAT
>Ga0316189_10000904_pt1 | contig 29642 bp, 26 predicted proteins | sample LowCovwburrow_MG_FD_204930 | JGI IMG/M metagenome (GOLD analysis project Ga0316189, IMG submission 204930) | Coastal sediment microbial communities from Maine, United States - Lowes Cove worm burrow | ecosystem: Environmental > Aquatic > Marine > Coastal > Sediment | place: USA: Maine...
TGTATTCTTCAAGGTGTTCTATCTGAGCCGCATCAAGACTGGATAACAGGGGCACTGTAAGGTTTACCGCGAGGCGAGCATGCCGCTCGTACACCAACACAGCAGCGCCGAGTAAGCATGCCGCGCCGCCGGATTTAGCTGATTGCCCTACGATATTCCCGGCCAGTTGCAGATATTCGACAACCAAAGGCAGCTCTTCCTCGCGGTGCCGACGAAGCGTATCTATTAACAGCGGCTCCCACAAATCAAGCTGTATAGCGGTGATATCAACTGCCCGATCGGCTTGGTACTCAAGAAACCAATCCGCATTACGGTAAGCAAATTCCACTCGGCTGCAGGCTGAAACCAGGAAGCAAACAAGCGCGATTACGAGAACACGGGACATCGATTATCCTCACACACAACACTGCGTATGACACTTCCCGTTGCAAGTGGTTCAGTGTAAGCCCAAGCAGGCAAATGGGTTCAATCTAACTCTATCGATCAATCCCCGGGGCTAACCCGCAGTGGCTATCTTCGCCACGACCGCCACACGGTGAGTTTCAGTAACTCATCGGTATCCTTTTAGCTTATGGACGGCACGCCATATTCCGTGCCAGGACTGTGGCGGGGGTGCAAAACGCCATACATCGTTATCCACGTTCAGGTAGTTTGTAGGGTCAGCGAAGTCAAACGTCTCCCGGTCACCGCCAAAGGTAAAGATAGACGGTCGCTGCCCTCGCCAACCTCCCTTCACGACCAAGGCGTCAAAGTCATATTTGATCTCCTCCGGCGTTGCGGCGTTCCAGGGCGAATCGCTCACTTGTACCCACTCTGATCCGTTCCTGCTGACCCAGATATCCATCGGGTTTGCGGCCTTGAATGGATCGCTGGGATCATCGCTCAGACCAAAGCCGCCGAACAAGACGAAGTCGTTCAGCAATACTATCACCTGATGTCCAGGGCGAGGCTCCCAATCCGCGGATGCGGTCACCAGTTCCCAATTGGCGCCATCGCGGGACCGCCAGACATCATTATAATACGGTGGGCAACGTGGGGATTCCGGCAAGCAGGTGAAGCCATCCTCCCCACCCAGCAGATAGATGTAGCCGTTCTTTATAACCACAGCCGCGCCTGCTCTCGGCGCCCACGGGGCGTTATCGGTCAGTTGAACCCAGTCACTCCCGTTTCGCGACTTCCACACATCGTTCAGATAGACACGGGTTGGTGGGCCTCCAATGACGGCCGGATCATCGTTGAACGAGCCGCCAAGCACATAGATTTCGCCTCGAAACACTACACTGCTAAGCCCTGCCCGTCCTGCCCATGGAGCAGCATCCGTCATCTGCTTCCAGTGCACACCGTCTCGACTGCGCCATACATCGTTAAAAAAATCTGAACTCGAGACAAAAGGCGGACATTCGGGCACAAAAGGGGGACAAGCGTTCTGTTCGAGTTTGAAGTTCTGGCCGCCCAGAACATACATGTACCTACCTTTGGTCACTGCCTGAAAATAGGCTCTAGCAGGCCAATGATGATCATCATTAGTGTCCAGTATTTTCTGCCAGGATAAACCCTTGTCGTCGCTTATCCATACATCGCCCCAGATGTCGCTGTCTCCTGGAATGGGCGGCATGCTGGGAGGGCGCGGTGTCCGCCCCCCCATAAGGTAGAAACGATTCCTCAGATTGACCACCTGAAGTCCTGCGCGAGGTGACCAATTAGCATCTTCATTGATCAAGGACCACTCATAGGAACCAAAGTCTGGTGCACTCCGCCCGGTTGCCCAGAGGCAGGTGGCGGATACCATCAAAAGCAAACCTGCCGTGCCTGCGAGTATTCTTTTCCACATTTTTCTCTCCTCGTAAAAAGCCAGGGTCGATACTTTTAGTATTCTGTTAAAGTATTTTTTTAATTTTTGGGGCAATTAAAATTCAATTTTTAGTGTAACACAAAGCCTAAACGGACAGTTTCGTTTGTCAATTCCGCGAGGCGTTCATCAAGAAAAAACCTGAAAGATTGCCTAAGCGTCAGGAGGCATCCTGTGCACCCATAACCGTTTCGGCACCGGTGGCAGTTTTAAACAGATGGCGTCGTTTCGGTATACGAAGATCCAATGAAGAGATACTGTCAGTGAAATGAATATTTATTATATCCCTGTAATGAAAACAGGGTAAATACTTCTTTTTTCAGAGGAATATTTTTTGGTCCCGGCCGCCTACAATAATATGAGCTGGTGAAGAGTCTGCCACGGATGCGCCGACCTGTAACGAAAAGTTGTTTCCGCTAACTTTAAAAAAAGAGGTTATTCTTGAATATTCTGATCAATAGATTTTCGAAGTTCTGTGCAGCCCTGACGATCGGTGCTGCATTGAGCCATGCAAGCTATGCACACCTACCTTCCTAAGAAGGTGAGCGTGTCAGAAATGACAACCATTTCACCGAAGAGGGATTCGCCTGGCCGATAAGAGGAGAGTGCGATATCAATGCCTTTGGCCCTACGGACGAGGATGCTGGATCGGCCAACATCTACCTGGGCCCCGGCAACATCCCGCCCAACTTTTTTGCGCTTTCACCTCCCAAGACGACCGGAGCTTTGTTTTTCCAGCAGATATTATTGAATCTACCCGTACCCCATCACCTGACCCGACCACACTGGGCCAAGCACCGGAAGAAGGTTATATCCCCTGCTCCCCAAACAATCCGGATCCATTTCAATGTCCGAGACAGATTTCCGACCCCACCCAACCGGGTCAGGTTATACACCTACCGGGGCAATGTATCGACACTGGCCAACCAAGTGATCCAAGCACATCACCCGAACCGGATGGTATCTATCACTGCGCCTTATTGGCTGGATCACCACGACCACGCACCAGCGGCGTAATGTTCAGCACGCTAACTGGCTGAGCGGACGTAGACTGGGCAATCTAGCGATACGACCCGGTTTACGCTGAAGTACCTATTGTGGGCGCACAGCAGGTCCCAGCCTGCAAAGAAACCATCAACTCTTTTGTCAGTTTTGCTTACGCTGGGCCGATGGGTCTTAAGGATGCACGCACCGGTGAACCGATATTTTCTCCGCTTGAAGACGCCGGACGCCTACCGGATGAAATCCTGAACGACTTGCCGGAAGGTAATGGTATTCGTGTAAAATGGCCTTCCCGTTACAAACCCACAGTTAACGAGCCAAGACTAGGCTACGCATCGGGCTTTACACAGAATGGCTGGCTATTGGCGCAAGACTCAGTCGTCGAGTGTATCGACAATTTTGAAAAATACCTGGCCGATCAGTCCGGCGACCTGTCAAAACATTATAAGTACAACGACATCTTTTTTCTGAATGAGGATACTGAGGTCAAACTCTATCTCATGTGGTGGGTCGATACCAATCGCCACCGGGGAAATAAATGGTTCTCTGATGATGCCGACGACGATCACGATTACAATAAATACCACAAGCATCGCAGAGGAACAGAGAATAGAAAGTTAACCGACGTATCCATCACCACGGATGTAGTCGATCAGTTTATAGTCGGGGATTACGTCAATATTGGATTAACCGGACCCTTCTCCGGAAACGGCCGCTACATCCAAGGTAGTTGCAAAGACCCACGCAAAACCAACAGGGTGGATATAACTATAGAAACAAATAATTAGCATTAGGACAAATCTGGCTTATCATGAGCATAAGCTGATTTATCGATCATTCCGAAAGTAAACTGTCGCTTACCGAGGCTTGGCATCCACCGGGATGAAGAAATTATGCCTCAGGAACAGGCGCCGCAGCAAGATTGGCCAGGGAAGGCCTGATGTTTTCGCCCGCATTTGGAGTGCCGCTTAAACTGAGATACATGGTTCCCGGGCAACGTTACAAACACAGGGCAAGAAACCCCTTAACTGGTAGGAGCCGGTGATAGTGCGCCCGAACACAACTGACTACCATTGGATCTCGCCAGATATTATAGAGCCGTTTAATGATTTCTAATATTGACCGAAAACACGCGATTATAGTCAGACCTGAGGTTTCCCTGACCATCCGTTATGTATTCGCGTCGATGCTTGTCCTGTTTGGATTCGGGAGGACTTTCGCCGAAAACAAATTGGCTGAACCGCTTAAAAACGAAAAACCCCTTTGGGAAGTTGGTGTTGGGGCCTTTACTGGTTGGTTGCCCGACTATCCGGCGGCCGGACAGAATACGGTCAGGGCCCTTGCCGTCCCCTACCTCGTCTACCGTGGTGACTTCTTGCGCGTGGGGGGCGAAGAAAACAGGGGGGCAATCAGCGGTCGCTTGTTGAGAAACGAGCGGTATGAATTCGATGTTAGTCTCAGCGCATCCTTTCCCGTCGATTCGGGTAGCAACGACGCACGTCGCGGCATGCCGGATCTGGATTTTCTATTCGGTATCGGTCCACAATTTATTCTCAAGCTTATCAACGAACCCGGTCGAAGAAAACTCGATTTCAGTTTACAGGCACGTGCCATCTACTCGACAGATTTTTCATCAATCGACAATCGCGGATATGTTTTTAATCCGAAATTCAAATATTCACAGGAAAATGTAACCGACATGAACCTAAAGGTATTCGTCGGTGGAGGTCCCATTTTCGCAACCGAAAAACTGATGGACTATTTTTACGAAGTCACCCCCGAGTTCGTGATCCCTGGGCGACCGGCCTACAATGCAGATTCCGGCTATCTGGGTTCCAATCTTACTGTTGGGCTATCAAAGCGCTTGAACGACCGGTTTCGCGTATTACTTGGAACCCGAGTTGGAATCCATAATGGTGCCGCCAACAGTGACAGCCCTCTGTTCAAGGACAAAACGAATCTGGCCGTCTTTGCAGCCGTAGCCTGGTCATTTTGGAAGAGTGAGCGTCCTGCCCGTTGAATACGGTCCATCCTTTCTTGCGGAAGACAATTGACAGCTAAATTTAAAACAAATGCCTTGCACATAAAACAATCCAAAGGCACTGAGTGGCCGTGTATAACACTCTCTCGGTCTTTTCGCAGAACCCTTCGGAACCTTTGGCGAGTCACGAGGTCATCAATTGTATTCGTCTAAGTTCCTAACTCGATCAGCAGAATCGTTTCTGGGGAAAATAATATTTCCCTGACGTCAAGGGCCTAAGTCCAGTAAAAAACGTCCTATACGAAAAGAGCGGAGGGACGCGATTTGTGGACACGTGTTCACTAACAGAGCAACCTCGATATAAAACTGCTATTTTTCACCAAGAGATTTGAGAGAAAAACCATGCCTCATTCCCCTTTTCTACCGACCGCCGAAAAGCTTCCCTCAACGCTTCCCATATTTCCCCTGGAAAATGCTGTGGTCATGCCCAAGGCCGAATTGCCACTCAATATTTTTGAGCCCCGCTATCTGAATATGGTGAACGATGCCCTTTCTTCGCACCGTTTGATTGGAATGATACAGCCTAACCCGAGCCTTCAGGGCAGGAACACCCCTCTTTACCATACGGGTTGTGCCGGCCGTATCACCTCCTACAGGGAAACATCCGATGGCCGTATCTTGATATCTCTGACCGGGGTGTGTCGTTTCGATATAGGTCAAGAGTTACCCAGTATCCGAGGCTACAGGATAATTGAGCCCCTCTGGAATCGTTTTCTAGACGACCTGGAAGCAACCGAAAACAGCGGAGATCAAGATCGTGACAGGATTTTCCAATTGTTAAAGCGGTATTTCGAAGTAAAAAAGATGACTACAGATTGGCATCTCGTAGAAAATCTCGAAACGCTCGAACTGGTACACACAATGTCCATACTGATGCCTTTCGATCCGGTGGAGAAACAGGCGATATTAGAAGCCGAAACCTTAGCCGATAGGGCCGTCGCTTTATGTTCAGCCCTGGAGTTCGGTTTACAGGTAGATTCAGGGGCCGGTCGACATTGATTCACAGCTCTTTTGATTCCACGATAAATAGCTCCTGCCCTATACATAAGAAAAGCCTCAGGGCAAATCAATAGATCATCTCCATGGATACTCCCCTGGTGGTGACTATTGTACTTCTACTTATCACTTTGATTGCTTTTGCTGGCGGATTGATACCCTATCCTTTCGGACTGCTCGTTTTGTCAGTATTTTTGATTGCCAGGCTTATCCACCTCACCGATCGATAAAAAACAACAAAGCAAGAACCAGTGACTTCTATGCTGCTTCTACGAGAATAATATAGGTTACGATGGGGACTTTAGAATTAAGCAACCTGATGGCTGGCATACAGTTACACATGATGCCCTGGATGTAATTGGAAGGCTATCTGCAAAGCTCCCAGGGCATTGTCATGCCCATAGTCTCTACCGAGCAGCACAGCCCCCCTGGGGTTAATGGTAACCGATAGCATCTGCCCATGAATTATCGCGGAAGGTATCTGAAAATTGGGGAACATCGTAACCAGGCCAACCATTAATGTGTGCATGACTCAACACCACCTCGCCTTCCCCGGTACCATAAGCATTCGGCCGATCACCCTGATCGGCCTGTTACGAGACCAGCTTGCATCACTCTGTCGTAACGGCTTTAGAAGATTCTATTTTCTTGTCAGAATAGAATCATCATTACACCCCGGAATAATTCCCGGATCGTATAGCGCTGTATTCAATCACGCCAGACTATGTTTGAATGGCAGCGTTGAGATACTCGGGTCATTAATACAAGTTCCTGAAAAAATCTCCCCATGAGCTTTCGGTTCGCAATTATTGGTAGCGGCCTGACTGGAACATCGATGCTGTACCAGTTTGTTCGACTGCTTGAACACGAAGCGCGGTCTGGGGCGTTAGATCCCATATGTACGCATATCCTTGTCTTCGAAAAACGACCTGTCGCCGGCCCCGGCTTTCCGCACAATCCAGAATTCGTCAAACCTTATCACATCACCAATATGTGCGCTGGTGAAATGAGTGTGAGTTTTTCCCAGCCACAGGATTTCAGTGATTGGATCGAAAGTCGACGCGCGGATTTGGAATATTGTTTCCCGATCCTCAAGACATTCATGCACGACCCTAGTTATCATCACTACGATTGCAGTCACTATCCTCGTGCGCTGATGGGGGAATATCTCAAAGCGAGGTTCAGGGATGCTGTAACTATTGCAGAAAAAATCGGCATAAAAGTGGAGGTTCATACCGAATGCGAGGTAATCAATATCGAAGAAAACGATCGAGGACTGATGGTATTCGCACGTGACCGAGCGCACAGTTATATCTCCCGGTTTGCGACGGACCGACTGCTTCTCTCTACCGGCCACTGGCCTCGAAAAGGCTCAGGACGGAGATACTGCGCCTCACCTTGGCCAGCCAATCGGCTACTGGAGAAAATTCCCGCGGGTTCCGTGGTTGGAGTGATCGGCTCCAGTCTTAGCGCCATAGAAACTGTATTGACTTTATCATCCGATGGTCGCTTCACTCGTGATGAATGGGGAAGATTGATATTTAAAGCTCCGCCCAAACCCCGTCGCATAAGCATGCTGTCGCGTCATGGACTCTTGCCTAGTGTCAGGAATCATTTCGCGAGCTACCAGCCACGTTCCTTCAATCAAGAAAATCTCCGTGAACTACTGGACACGCAATTTCAAAACCTGACTCTCGACACCATATTCAGGCTGCTTGATCAAGAACTGCGTTTGGCGAATGGGCAACCACACAACTGGAAATTGTTCTTGTCTCCAAACATATCGCCAATGGATATTCTGAGTGCCGAACTGGAGCAGTCCTCGATTGCACCTGTTTATCCCTGCAGTGCTTTGTGGCAAACGATCCTGCGACAGGCATTTCCTGTGATCAGGGAACTCTATCTTGCTCTCTCCCCCGTTGAGCGAAAGCGCTTCAATAAGGAGTACGCTACTTACTTTTTCGCGCACGCAGCCAGTCAACCGAGAATTAACGCTGAAAAAATACTTGCTTTGATGCGGGCCGAACTCCTGGAGGTCGTAACTCTAGGTCACGCTTATGAATTATCAGAACGGAAGAGTGGATCAGGATACCGGTTCACCTTCGGAGAAAATAAATCGAAAGTTATGAATTTCCCGTATATTGTCGATGCCAGAGGTCAGGAGCAGTCTCTGCGTGCCAACTCATCACAATTGATTCGAAATCTGCTTGGAAAGAACTTGTTTTTGCTGGGTTCGTCTAACCAAAGCAACTCTGTTCAAAGTGAACTCGCCGCCACCGAAGATTACGAGTCGGGAATAATAAACACGGGGAGTATCTGGATCGATCCCAAATCCCACCATATTATGCAAGTCAAAGGGGGGGTAATACAAAGGTCTGACAGTATTTATGCCGTCGGAGCTATGACAAGAGGTCAAATAATTGATGTCAGTATGGCGCGAGGATTGACGCGATCAACCCACCGTATCGCAACTAATCTGGTGAAATGGCTGTGCAGAAAAAGCTGATATCTGCAAATCATTCTGCTGTTGAAAATCACTTTACATCCAAATATTTCCTGAGTCTTGAAGAACCTTTTTTTTCATCGATTGCTCATTGAAGCAGGCCTGCGGACGATTCCACTTCGTTTTTAAAAGCGTAGATTCCTACTCGGAAACAAACGCCGGTCAAAACCTCTTGATCTCAATGATCTAAAGACAGAATTGAAAGGTAGCTTGTTACAAGCGCTTTAGATCGGAAAGCTATAAATGCTGAATAAATTTCCTGGATGATTTTCCGTTTTTTACATATAGCTTGTTTTTTAAGCGTATCTAGCAGCTTACTAAGCCCAAACGTTAGAGTCGGCGCGTAGAAACGCGTGAAAACTGTAGGCCGATGTTTTACCTATTTGGGCCTACACTCTGTGTTTGATCTCTGTGGGCTTATTGTCTCTTGCCAGACAGGCACCGTTTTTTCCCCTACCCTTATTGTTTCGTTTTGGCAGGAATACCTATATCACAATAAATAATCCACAAGCAAAGAAAACAATAGACGAAATTAAAGTTTTTTCGTCTCCGAATATAGGGATTATGCGTGCTGCTGTTTATTTACCCAATTCTCTTTTGTTAATCGCAATTTTAGATATTCTGCATGCGGATAAAAAGTTGGTTTTACCTGCCTGCCTTGTTGCCCCCATCCACATTCTACATCTGAGGTACCATCACTTTGTCAACGATCTGTATTACCCCATTTCTCGTAGCGATATCACGCTCAGATATGCGAATACCTGCCACATGTATTTTGGACCCCTCGATGGAAACGAGAGAGTCTATTGCGGATAGATCAGAGGAATAATATTCACCCCACACAATGTGATAGGCCAAAACCCTCTTCAGCAAATAATTGTCGGAAACCAAGTTTTCCAACATAAAGGTCGGAAGTTTGTTAAACGCCTCGTTGGTTGGCGCAAAAAGTGTGTAAGGCCCCGATTCCTTGAGAATCTTGGCAAGCCCTGAAGCCTCAAGCACTGCTGTTAGAAGACTGAGCGAATCAACGGAGTTCACTGTATCCGCGATGTCTAGGTGAGACGAAGATACTTTTCTTATAAGCTTGGACTGGTTCTTGATATCCTGCCCGTAGCAAAGCCTTGGTAAAGCTTCTCGATTTTTCATCCAGGTTTGATTCATACCGAACTGATCAGCTGGTTTAGTCTCTGCCGCCCGACATTCAAGCTGCTGGTTGGCAGCAGCCAGGAGATACCCGAGGTCTAAATTAGCACTTGCATCCTTTTCAACCGGCAAAGCAATCAATATTCCAAGTATCACACTAACTTTCGAGCTCATCTTCATTGCGAAATACCCCTCGACCGATAGTTAGATACTATACGAACTGAATTCCGCAACGGATCAGCTGAACTGTCCATGAGCTTGAGAGATTTACAGCGTACCGAACTTTCTGCGAAAACTGGTTGGCACGTATAAAAGGGTGAATTGCGTATCCGCTAGCTTCGCTGAGTCGACTCTGTAAAAGCCTGCACTGACTCTTTCCTGTGATCAGAATTTCGCACTGGGTCCGTCCTACAGCGTACAAGTACCCATAAGGTAATCGATTGATCAGTGAATGACCCAGATCTAACATTGAATCGATCATCAGATGCCGTTCCTGGCCCGATTCATGTCAAGCCCTTCTAAGCCAGGAATTTTGCGCGAATCTCTATACCAACGACACCTTCTATTTTCGCCACCTTGTGCTTCAGAATCGACGGATCAGAGAAGCCAAGAAAGCTGCCCACCAGCAAGACTTTGCCATTATTTACCCTGATGGACACCCTTGCCATACTGAACCGCTCGTCAACTTTCACCATTTCGGTGATCTTTCGCTCAATAGCTGTATCGGACAAGGGCGCAATCGGCACAACCTGGATTTCATTGTCCATCTCGTGCACACCCCGAGTCGTCCAGGCGATCCGGTCAGCGACCAGTTTCTGCTCATAAAGGGTAACCTGGCCTACCAGAACCACCAGTTGTCGTTCCACATGCACCTTGATCCGGGTACCTCGCAGCATCGGGGACTCAGCAATTTTGCCCTCGATCTCTTGCTTTATGAGATCATCACTCTGGGCCAGTCCGGGGGTTGCCTGAAACAAGGCCAATGGAAGTAATAAGACTAAGCCTGCAAGGCGATTCATTGACTTAATCATTGTTCACCTCTCTGATTAGAAATTCTGAGACTCGAATACACATTGACCAAGGATACCCTGACGCATCAATCTGCGTGTTAACTGGGCTGGCTGCGTAGCGGCCCGTTCGTAGAGCGTCTTGTCTGCTTTTTTTGCAAAAGATCTTTCTGCGTACTCGTATTGTAAAATCTAGGCCTTCCGGGGAAAAAAAATAGTCGAATACTACGATCTGATATTTCGAATATTTCGAATCAGTGCTGTCCGATTAAGTTGCGTTACATATAACTGGAACGCATTGATACGACAGCTCTTTCATAGTGATTAGTTGCGGCATAGACATGAATTTGAATACTGATGTTCGTCATTCCGGAAAGTGCGAAGCACTTGTCCGGAATCCAGGTTTTTCAATGCGTTCACTGGATGCCGGATCAAGTCCGGCATGACGGTTGGAGGTTAATGGGACAGCACTGATTTCGAATATAAAGCCGCTTGTTGTTCCCTAAGTCCATTTTATCTCGCCACTTCAACGTTAAACCTCCGGCAGTTGAAGGGTTGCTTCACCCTATTAGCAGCGCTGCGAGGATATCTCACCGTTAGTTTCTAACTCCAGATCTTCATCGAGTTCTCGTTACTTCTTTATTTTCGAATAGTAGTGGGTGCGGTGTTCTTTGATATGCGCGACGTTTCATTGGCAGTATCAGCCATGTTCGTCTTGCTCATGTCCGGAATGATCCTGTACCAAGCAGCCATACCATCCATGGCGGCGAATCTAACGACATTATGGCCACGGTCACCCCGTAGGTCTCCATCTTCATCCTATTGATCAGCCTTTTGCAGCTACTGAGATTTATGGGTGGTAACGACCAATCGACAATTATCCAATCGGGAGCAATGCATGTTGCACATCTGACCATCCTCGCAGAACTACGTCAGCAGTTCGCTCAGCTGGCCGCGACGTTTCTCGTCTCGCCCAGGTGCAGGATGCGTTTTTCAAAGTATACCTGCTCGTGCCTTAATGACTCGGTCTCGCCGACCCGCATGCCGGTGACGGTGCAGGGATCTTCGAGCGAGTTCCTGTTTCATCAGGAAGCGATCTCAGCAGGCACGAATAATATGTGCGCCGCGCACCATCTCGTCTTCAACGCTTTGCGTTTTCTGCGGAAGTTCTTGATGCTGGTTGGCCAGTCAGGCATGTATGACAGCGAACCTATCCGACCAGCTCAGTAACTCAACACCGTTGGTAGGTTCGTGTTCAGTTAAGTTGACTACACCTGTTCTGAACAATCTAGCGACCCCTATTGATCAAAACGGTTTTTCAAGTCTACCTAAAGCAATGTTACAAATAGCGTAAATTCAGCCCCCTACTCAACGCCATACCCCCAAAATAGTCCTGTGTGGTGGTCTGTGCACAGTTCGATAGCGATTGGGCAATATCACCGGCCTGGTGTGAAGCTGAGTCAAAGGATCTCCAGTGCTTTGCGGCTTGTCTCTCAGCTCCAGCAACCGCTGGATGCGTTCTCCAGTATCAGGGTGTGTTCTCAGCAGAGAGGGCTCAGGGTCTCGGTAGCCGGGGAATATAATCCGCTTCCAAAAGCTGCGATGATGTTGCTCGATTTTTCCCAATGCAGAGGCCAGTCCCTCTGGATCCCCAGTAATCTGCGAAGCCTCCAGGTCGGCGTCGAATTCCCGAATCCTCGACAGCCCAAGCTGCAGAAGAGCACTGAGCGTTGGGGCTGCCACAAGCAGCAGCATCGCTAAAATAGAGATGGAGCCGATACCCTTCAACATAAGCGGGAGTAACAATAGTACCAGCAGAATACCGACTGCCGACATCATATGGGTTAGGCGGCTGATCACATCGGCCAATCCCATCAGGCGCATGTCATTATTGACGATGTGACTGATCTCGTGGGCCAACACCCCCGCTATTTCCCTGGGAGATAGTAGCTGTAGCAGGCCATCTGTTACTGCAATGGCTGCATCATTCCTGGTGCCTACGGCGAAGGCATTGACGGTGTGACTGGGTATCCAGTATAGCCCAGGTTTACGTTCTAGTCCGGCACGTTGAGCGAGTTCCTGTATCACCATGGCCAGTTGAGGGGCTGCGTTTGGAAGCAATGGACGCGCCTGATAAAGCCGCAATACCCAATGGGATGAAACCTCAGGCAGGGTGAAAATAATAAATGCTACGCCAAGAAAAACCCAATACCAGACACCGTCACCAAACAGAAGCTCACTGCAGAGTGCCAGCAACAGCGACATGCCCCCGATTAGTACAAAGGTATGCCCAAGATTGCGCAGTTTGTGTTTTAAGGCTCGACTTTGATCCATTATGACGACGCTCAACCCCTCCTTATCTCATAAAATGGGGATTGCTTAGGCAAAAAACACCCCTCGCCTGCGGGCTGAAGAATGCTCAAATATGCGTGTCCGGATTCCGGGTAAATCAATCCGTTTGGCCAGCACCACAGCGTCGATCTTTACAGCATTCGAGCATATTGAAGTGTTCACCCCAAGCCAAACACGCAATCAGAGATCTCTTCCTGGTTAACCCACTGGTGTTAGGGACTGCTAACACTGTGCGGACGCCCAGCGTTGGCACGGGGCCATTTTCCCACATGACTGCGTTACGCTTTCACTTGTATACGGCAGTTACACGGCGCTCAGTGCGCCTTGTCCTGGGAAAAAATGGCCTCCGTCATGAATATCCGCATGGCCCACTAGGAAGCTTCTACTTAGGCGGCGCTGTCCAATCCGCAGCCCCGGTTAGCCGGCACGGCGACATCCATCAGACGCGGATTGTCTAGCACCAGGCCGTTCATCATATCCACATACTCCTGCTTGCCACCCACTTGCAGCCGCGGATTCCAACGCTTCTCCTCGCCGATGGTGCTCACGGTCATGCCGTTGTAATCGTGGGCGGGATACACAAGAGTGTCCTGCGGCAGAGTCAACAGTTTACCGAACAGGCTATCGTATTGGGCACCCGGGTCGCCGTTCTGGAAATCCGTGCGTCCGGTGCCACGTATCAACAGGGTGTCACCTGTGAAAACGCGGTCTGACAGCAGGAAACTGTAGGAGTCGTCGGTATGGCCTGGCGTATACAGAACATCGAGTGCAAGCCCATCGATTTTCAGTTTCTCGCCTTCGCGAAAATGCAGCGACACGCACTCGGCCTTGGCCATCTCACCCATCGCCGCCACGCAGTCGGTACGCTCGCGCAGGGTCCCAAGCGCCGTAATGTGGTCGGCGTGAATATGCGTGTCCACCGCGAGGACCAACTTTAGGTCAAGTTCCCCGATCAGTTTCACATACTGATCTGTGCGCTCCACCACCGGGTCAATAAGCAGGGCTTCTCCTCCGTGACGTTCTGCTAATAAGTATGTAAAAGTGGAGGATTCGTGGTCAAACAGTTGTCGAAAGATCATTTCTTATGTCTCCTTGCATCTCTAATGAAAGCTTAGAACGCCGCTTCGTGCGCTCGGCCGACGTCACATTTGGCGCTGCGGTTCCACGGCATTCGAGAGAGCAGGCGGGCCAACCCGCACCAGCGGGTAATCCCGGCGGTGATAAGTCCAGCACCGATCAGAGCGCCAAAAACGAAGAACAGCTCATGCACAGTAAAACCGAAAAATACCTTGACGATGAGCAGGGTACCGATTGTGATCTGCACCTGGCGTTCCAGCGATATGTGCTTTCCAGTGCGACGCATGGGCAGGCCTGCCTTTTCCCAGGCCTCAGTGCCGCCTTCAAGCAGCATCAGATTATGGTAGCCGGCCTCGCGCAGCCTCTCCGCAGCTTGCTGGGCGCGTACTCCCGACTGGCACGTCAGGTAAAGCGGTACCTCGCTACCGGTTCCCGGCAAGTCAGTGTGGCTTGTTGAATCTGCGATGCCTAACTCATCCAGCGGCACCGAAGTAGCACCGCTAATGTGCCCGGCTCGATATTCTGCAGGGGACCGCACGTCAATCAGGGTGATGGGCTCACCAGTGCGCATGCGCCCGTGCAGTGTAGTCGGGGAGATATGTATCATGCGTTCGCTCATGACGCCTCCTTTTTGCGTGTTCGACAATCAACAATGGGGCCATTCTAGGCTCGCGCAAAGAACAATAATAGTCGAATTGAAGGCCAAATAACTTCGAATAAACCGATCTATCAAGAAAGTTTTCAGAGAGTCCTGAGAGACGCTTTTGAAACGCGAAAAACGCCACGGACGAGAGATACGACGTGAGCAGCGTGTTACTGAAGGATACCACTGACCAAGTATGCGGTGTAGCCAATATAGACGGTCAGCAGGGCCGCGCCTTCGAATCGGTTTACTCGCCCTGGACCTTGGAACCCGTAGCAGAGAGCGAATAGCGATAGGGTGAGCCCGCCCATCACAAACATGTCCCTGGAGAAGACCTCGGGCGGAACGGCAGTCGGCTGGATCGCGACCGCGATGCCTGCGACCGCCAGGGTATTAAACAGATTGGAGCCGAGCACGTTGCCCAGGGCGATATCATGCTCACCTTTACGGGTTGCGATGACGGCCGAAGCCAACTCCGGCAGCGATGTGCCCACGGCCACAACCGTCAGGCCGATAACGAGGTCACTGACCCCCAGGCCCTGAGCGATTTCCACTGCCCCCCAGACCAGCAACCGGGAACTTGCGACAAGTAGAAAAAGGCCGACGACCAGCCAGAACAATGCCCGGTCAAGGGGCATTTCACGAGTTTGAAGCTCCTGCTCCGCCTCACTGGCCAGCGCGTCAGCCGGGTGCTGCAGGCCCTCCAAGATGGTCCAGACTATCAGGCCCATGAACACGGTCAGCAGCACAAGCGCATCGTAGAGGGTGAGCCATCCATCCCAGACCTGAAAAGCGGCCAACGCTGTCACAGCGGTCAAGATGGGAAGCTCCTTGCGCAGGATCCTGGAGTGCACCGTGACAGGGTGGATCATTGCAGTCAGGCCCAGAACGAGGGCGATGTTGGCGATATTGGACCCATAGGCATTGCCCAGCCCCATCCCCGGGTTACCCTGGTAGGAAGCCAGGGCCGATACCGCGATCTCGGGTGCCGAGGTACCGAAGCCGACCACGATCATACCGATCAGCAGTGGCGGCATGCCGAGGTAGCGGGCCGTGGAGGCTGATCCGTCCACAAAGCGGTCCGCGCTCCATACAATCATTACCAGGCCAAACAGAACGGATAAGAGAGGCAGGATCATAGATAGGTTAGGATGACTATTGATGAGGTTGCTGTCAGCCCACGCGCCCTAATATCGGATGTTCTCAATCACAACAGCAAGTCTGACGCCTGGTTTTTTCATCTGGGCAGTGCCCAAGGATACCCCGTTCAGCATCCCAACTTCTTGAATTAACATGGAATAGCCGTATCCCACCTGAATCTGCAATCAGTCCGGTCTGAATCCTCGTGCCGCCCGTCGAATCTGCAAGTGGTAGTCCCGCGGACTCATTTCGTCCCCTGACTCAAGCCCTTCCCCTCGTTCCCCGCTCAAAGACGATGACCAGCAAGGATTCCTTGGACACAATTTTCTCCAGTGGGAGCGCTCCCGCAGGCCCGAACGAAATTCAAATCGCCGCGCGGGTTGCCTGCACCGAGGTGTGTATCTCGCCCACCAGTGCGGGCTCTAAACCGAGCTCGCGAGCCAGGGTGTCCAGATAGATCTGCTCGGGTGGTGACGGTGAGTCCACCATCAGCAGCGAGGCCGCATACACCTCGGCAGCGTGTTCCGGCGAATCGACAGCGTCGGTCAAGGCCCGCACATCCAACGGCCGACCGTATTCTTCGAACAGAAATGCCTTTTCTTCCGCCGGTAGATTCAGGGTGTTGATCTGGTTGAGGATCGTCTGACTCTCGCTGGTATCGATCTGCCCATCCGCCTTGGCGGCAGCAATCATGGCGCGGGCGAGCAGCAGGCTCAGCGCACTGGCCCCAGCCGCATCATCGCTTGCAGGCAGAAATGCGCTGCCCGCAGGCGGGGTAGCGGCCCGGGTATCCGTCACCACTCCCGATCCCTGTTGATAGTTCTGCCAGGCCTTGTAGGCCAGCCCCCCTACCAGAGCCAGGCCGCCCAGCTGGAGTGCCGAACCGGCGACTTTCCTGGCCTTTTTGCCGGACAGTGCGTTGGCCAGTGCACCGCCAGCCAGTCCCCCAGCTAAACCGCCAGCTACCCCGCTACCGACGAGTTGATCAAGTAGCCTTTTCGCGTCGAACATAGTTTTTCTCTCCGGTATTTGTTTACTTAAATTGGGTTATTCTTCGGTGCACTTCGAAAAATCCCTTCCATGGGATTTCTCGACAAGACAATCGAAAAGCGCAATTTTCGATCGCCTTCATTTTCATGCGCTTACGCGCAGGAAAATAGTGGTGCGTCCCTTCACCACGAGGGCCGCTCGAATTTTTCGAGGCGCCCTTCAGTCTTTTTCCGATTTTGCTGGCATATCCCGACATCTCCAGCCTAGCACTGGCGGCAGTACCCGAAAATCTGCCGGCGGATTACAACGTCAGTGCCTATCAATCTGCTGAGTCTGTAATTCTATCGCCTGATTAAGGGTATTTCACCCGTGGGCTTGGCTTTCACTGCAACACCTTTGGCCACCGCCTGATCCCAAGGATGGGCGCGAGCAGTTGTTTTGAAAAGTCGAATTATGGAGAATAATTGTTCGATTTTTTCGATTAGCCGTTAGATTGTTCACAAACAGAGCCCAGGCCTTCATCGCTAACTGATGCCGCTGATCCCAATCGGATCACATAGGTGATTCGGTGTCGCACTCAGGCGTAAAGCCTCCCAATAGCATACCGGTTTCAAGGAGATGCTCAGTCTTTCGAATTCGGCAAATACAAACCAATATAACTCCCCACCTATCCTGTGCCGAGCAGTCAGGAAGTAAGCTCATTGGCAATGTTGGGGTTTGTCTAACACGCTGACTCGATAAATTTTCAGGGTGAACCTATGGTCCTCCTTTGGCCAGCGATTAACACTCAGTTATGGTACCTACCCTGCACCTCTTCATGGCACCAGATCGAGTCTTTTGGTATTCCGGGTTGGCGAGATGGAGGCAAATTATTGCCTATAGCGGGTCGGGGTGTTGATAAACCCAGGTATTTTGCACTCACCGCCAAAAAAACGCTTGTATCCGAACTCGCTTTAGTTTGCTTCTCCATTTTAATTTCTCCTCGCTGGATATTTCGACTGATTGTCAGGGTGCTGCTCGACCCAAAATCGCGCTACCTTCCCCGTAGAAGGGTCTGTCAGCCTTTCTTGTTTCGATCTCGTCCCAGTTCGGTACAAGGTAAGCCACACCGCATACAGGAACTCAACTTGGCCAGTCCAGTAAACAGAATCGGCATATTCAACTGCACAATTCGCTATTAGCATTAACAATGTCTTTGATTCTAGGATCACATCATCGCTGAAAATAGATCCTTTCTATCGAATTGAGTCTCTCGAACATTCGGATTTTTCGCATTCATTCCGAACCGCCCGCCGAATTGATAAAACCGAGCAATCAGTAGCTGGTTTTCGAATTTTTATATCCAGATGTCGATCCACAATTGGCCCTGCAGATCCATGCAAATAAATTAGCTACCAGTGACTTGCTACAAACGGCACCAGCATATAGCCCTGCTGAACCATCTGACGCCGACAGCGCATGCGTTTGTTAGCTGTGTCCCTGACCTGATCGCCTGAAGGAGCGGCCGAAAGTCATGCATATCCACATAGATACAACAGACGATGCCGAACGCGAACGTACCATTCTATTGATCCGGTACTGGTTGCATGGGCACCGAACAGACATCGACAGCGTGCAACTGAGTGTCGCAGCCGTGCGAGATGCGCTGGGTACCAGACTAAGCCGTTGCCGGCTGCGAACAGTGCTGAGGCGCGGCCAGACGATCGAGGTCGAGGAGGTGCAATCGAGTTTCGATTTGGCCGTCAATCGCGCCCTGGAACGCGGCATCCGTACAATCCAGCGACGACTCGGAATTACCACCAGACGTTATATTGGCTGAAAGCACCGGCTGGACCATTGTGCTCCCCCATGCCCCTTGACCGACTGGCGCCGGTCGAGCTGTCTTTGTTGGTTACATATATTCGATAAATTCGAACTATTTATATTTATAACTCGACTTTTTTTGTTTTTCTGGAAGACCCAGACTTACTCTGCACGCACGGAAAAGTTCCGGGCGGGAACTTAACACGAGTCCAGATAAGGAATACCAATATGAATACGAGCGAATTACTGTTTTTGACTATTCCTGCTGCGCTTGTAGCCCTCAAGCTGGCCTTTCTAATCCTGGCGGTAGTATTGGTTACACGGAGTGTTTTCAAGCCACAACGGTTGATACAGGCCCGTGTCGACTACAGTCCTATGCCAGTACGTTCGCGCGATGGGTTGGTCTGAAGGGAACCCAGTGGCCCTGTTCCGGCGCCCTGCTCTTGACCTGCTCGCCTTTGGAGCCCTTTGGTGGTTGCTTTACAGACGGCGCCCAGGACTCCTGGATAATCGGCATACCGGCGGTGCTGGCTGCCGGCTGGTCGGCCCGGTATTTGGAATCAGGTGACAACCAGCCGATTTCTATGTGGCATTCAGTGCGCTTTTTTCCATTTTTTTTGTGGGAATCTCTGCGGGGCGGGATAGATGTAGCCCGGCGCACACTGGCACCACGCATGCGCATCCAGCCCGGTTTCACGATCTATCGCACGGGCCTGCAGCAACCCGCCGCCCGCGTATTTTTCGTGGACTGTGTGTGCCTGCTGCCAGGGACCCTGGGCGCAGACCTGCGAGGCGACCAACTCGACCTGCACATGCTTGATGCCAGGCGCGATTCGCTTGCGGATCTCCATCGCCTGGAGAGGGCTGTGGCGCTCATCTACCGCCAAGGTCACTGAAAACAGGAGAGTCCCGATAGATGACGACCAGCGCAACCATTATACTCGCAAGCTTGCCTTTGTTGCTGCTCACGCTGGCAATCGGACTGGCGCGCGCAATGCTCGGACCAAGCCTTCAGGATCGCATGCTGTCCGTGCAACTGCTGGGCACAGGCGGGGTCGCCGTGCTGCTGCTGTTGGCTTCACTGTTGAAAGCGCCGGCGCTGATCGACGTTGCGTTGGTACTGGCTCTCCTGGCTGCGGTGGCCGCAGCCGCACTAACTCGACGGGAGACGGATGATGATTGATCTGGTTGCCTACGGAGTGATCTTCCTCGGTATCGCCTTTTTTGCCGCCGGCAGCATCGGCATACTCCGGCTGCCCGATCTGCACTCGCGCCTGCATGCGCTGACCAAGGCCGACAACCTCGGCCTGGGCCTGCTTTGCGCCGGGCTTGCACTGCTGGATGGCGACACGCTGAACGCGATCAAACTGTTGTTGGTATGGCTGCTCGTGCTGGTCGCCAGCGCCGCCGCTGCCCATCTGATTGCACAGCAGGCACTCCGCCAGGCCGAGAAATAGTGCAGATGTATTTATGGAATTTACTGGATTTCTCGCTCGCCGGACTGGCCCTTGGCCTGGGTTGGGTGGCTACGTCCAGCCGGGACCTCAAACGCAGCGTCGTGTTCTTTATCGCCTTTGGGCTGCTACTCTCGCTGATATGGGCGCGCCTCAGGGCACCAGACCTGGCACTCGCCGAGGCGGCTATCGGCGCTGGTCTTTCGGGTGCTTTACTGCTTTCCGCCTTACGCGACGAGCCCGATGCAGCAACGGTCGGTGACATTAAGCGCGGACAGATTGCCAGTCTCGTCACCCTGCTGAGCCTGCTGCTGACCGCTACGCTCGCCTGGGTACTGGTGCAGACGCTCGGCGTCGCCGACCCAATACGCCTGGCTGACCAGATCGAGGCGCAACTGCGGAACAGCGGTGTGAGCAACCCGGTCACCGCCGTGCTACTGAACTTTCGCGCCTATGACACCCTGCTCGAACTGGCGGTGCTGTTGACGGCGGTACTCGGCATCCTCGCACTGGGTCCGGCCCGCGCACCCTACCACGCGGGCGGTCCGCTGCTCAGTGGGCTGATTCGCTGGCTGGTGCCGCTGTTGATACTCATTGCGGGTTACCTGTTGTGGGTCGGCGCACATGCGCCGGGCGGTGCCTTTCAGGCCGGTGCCATGATGGCGGCGGCGGCGGTGATGCTGCGCCTTGGCGGGCAAGCAGGCGCGGGACTTCCAAAGCCCGCCATGCAACGCGTCGCGCTGACTGCAGGCATCGCTGCTTTCGTCGCAGTCGGCGTCGCCAGATCCGCTGCCGGGTATGCTTTTTTGCAATACCCTAATGGCTGGTCCGGGATACTCATCCTATTGATCGAAACGGCCACCACACTGGCGATAGCCACCACACTGGCACTGGCCTATATAGGCGGGCACTCCGGTGGTGGGGAGCCTGTTGATTCTGCTGTAACGGAACCACCGGCCGGTAAGCGAAACTGATGTTTTTCACCGAGACAATTTACGCCCTGACGGGTGTTGCTCTTTTTGGCCTGGGGCTGCGCGGTAGCCTTCTGCGGCGGTCGCTGCTCGGCCGAATTCTTGCCATCAACATCTGCGGCGCCGGCGTATTCCTGATGCTGGTCACAGTAGCTTACCGGGGGCCAGAGCAGTTGCCGGACGCCCTGCCACATGCCCGGGTGCTGACCGGCATCGTGGTCGCGGTGAGCGCCACCGCTCTGGCGCTCGCGCTCGGCCGGCGTTTTCGGGAGACTGAGAGTGAATAGTCTTCCGGTCTGGCCCATTATACTGCCACTATCGGGCGCCCTACTTGCCATTCTCTGGCCACGGCGAAGCGCTAGGATTGGACTATTCGCCAGTCTTTCAACGCTGTTCGCAACCGGACTTTTGTTGTGGCAGGTAGCGAGCCAGGGGCAGCTGATTCATCCGCTCGGTGGATGGGATCCAGGACTGGCTATAGTGCTGCGGGCCGACGCCCTGGCCACCACGCTGTTGCTGATGAGCAGCCTGGTGGCGCTGGCGGCTGGCTGGTATGCAACTGCCTATTTCGAAAACACCACCAAACAATCCCAGTTCTGGCCGCTCTGGCTGCTGATGATCGCCGCCTTGCATGCAATGCTGCTGTCCGCAGATCTCTTCAACCTTTACGTGACACTCGAGTTGCTTGGCCTCAGCGCTGTGTCTCTGGCTGCCCTGGGCGCTGGGCGTGCGGCCGTCGAGGCGGCGTTGCGTTACCTGACCGTCGGCCTTCTAGGCTCGATGGCTTTTCTCGCCGGCTTAACGCTGGTCTACACGCGCTACGGCACGCTGGATATGCTCAGCCTGGCCCAAGTCATCGAGTCGGAACCAGCAACCTGGCTTGCCCTGGCGCTGATGAGCACCGGTCTGCTGGTGAAGTCTGCGCTTTTCCCACTGCACTTCTGGTTGCCACCGGCGCATGCCAACGCCCCAGCACCGGTCAGCGCAGCTTTGTCTGCGTTGGTCGTCAAGGCTGCATTCTACTTGATGCTGCGCTTGTGGCTGGATACTTTCCAGTCGGCATTAACTCCCGCGGCATCCTCGCTGCTCGGTCTGCTCGGCGCCGGCGCCGTGCTCTGGGGCTCGTGGAATGCCCTGAGGGCACCGCGTCTTAAGCTGTTGGCCGCCTATTCGACTGTCGCCCAACTCGGTTACCTTTTCATTTTCTTCCCGTTACTGATGGCGCTGCCCCCAGGGCCGCGGTACGACGCGGCGTTTGGCGCCCTGGTACTGATGGCGCTGACCCATGGTTTTGCCAAGAGCGCGTTGTTCCTTACCGCCGGTGTAATTCAGCAGCGCGCCGGGCATGACCGCATCGAGGGCCTTGGCGGAACCGCACGCGCCCTGCCAGTGACCACTTTCACCCTGGCACTGGCAGGCGTGGCGCTGATTGGTCTACCGCCCAGTGGGGCCTTTATTGCCAAGTGGCAGCTACTTTCATCGGCATTCGCGCTCGGGCAATGGTTCTGGGTGCCAGTAGTGACGATCGGCTCGCTGCTGGCCGCCGCCTACGTCTTCCGCGTCCTCGGTTACGCGTTCGGTACCGGCGAGGGTGTCGCGCACGCGCTGTCCAACGGCCGCGAGGAGCTCCCAGCCCTGCTGCTGGCTATCATCGCCACTGTGGTGCTTGGTCTCGGCTCGATAATCGTATGGCACTTTATCGCCCCCGGCGCCTTGCCGGCGGAGTCGTTCTGATGAGGCTGGAGACCTGGCTGCCGGCATTGATCCTACTCAGCTCGCTGGTGCCGGGGCTGGTCATCTTCCTGTTGCGGGAGGAAAACCACATACTGCGCACAAGTCTTAACCTGGTCGGCGCGGTAATGAAACTGGGGCTGGTTGGCATCATGATCTGGGGCGTGTTCCACGAGCGTGTATTTGAAACGCGTTGGACACTTGCACCAGGCCTCGATCTGGTATTGCATGCCGATGCACTGTCCGTGCTGTTTGTCACCCTGTCAACGGTACTCTGGCTTGTCACCACCGTTTATGCGATCGGTTACCTGGAAAACGGGCCGCATCGCAGCCGCTTCTTTGGCTTTTTCAGCCTTTGTGTCACCGCAACTGTCGGCCTTGCGCTGGCAGGCAATCTGTTCACCTTCGTTATTTTTTACGAGATACTGACCCTTTCCACTTATCCGCTGGTCGCACACAAGGGGACGACCGAGGCGGTGCGCGGTGCTCGCATCTATCTCAGCTACACACTGGCAGGCGGTATGCTATTGCTGGTCGGTGCCATCTGGTTGCACACAATGGCCGGACCGTTGGATTTCGCCCAGGGAGGTATCCTCGGCGACATCGATGGCCTCGATACAACCCTGCTCAGCTGGATCTTTCTGCTGCTGATTACCGGGCTTGGCGTCAAAGCGGCACTGGTACCCTTGCATGGCTGGCTGCCGCAAGCGATGGTCGCGCCGGCACCGGTGAGCGCCCTGTTACATGCGGTGGCCGTCGTCAAGGCCGGTGCCTTCGGTATCGTGCGTATCGTTTATGACGTGTACGGCGTTGAATTCGCCGATTCACTCGATCTGCTTGCACCGCTGGGAGCAGCCGCGGCCGTTACGATCATATATGGTTCAGTCAAAGCACTATCGCAGGATCATCTGAAGAAGCGCCTGGCCTATTCCACCGTCAGCCAGGTTTCGTATATCGCCCTCGGCACCGCGATTGTCGGCCCGATCGCGACGATCGGTGGCATGGTCCATCTGGTGCATCAGGGGCTGCTGAAAATCACATTGTTCTTCGCCGCTGGCAACTACGCGGAAACACTCGGCATTCATAAGGTCAGCGAGATGAACGGCGTAGGGAGGCTTATGCCGGGCACGACGCTGGCCTTTACCATCGGCGCACTGGGCATGATCGGCATACCACCGGTGGCTGGATTTATCAGCAAGTGGTATCTCGGTCTCGGCGCGGTCGAGGCAGGTGCCGCAACCTGGGTCATGCCGGTCCTGGTCGCCAGCAGTCTGCTGAATGCCGCCTACTTCCTGCCGATCCTGTATCGCGCCTGGTTTCGTGACCTTCCCCGCGAATGGCCTACGCCCCCTCGCCACACCCGTCGCCTGGAGACTCAGGCATTCCTACTGTGGCCGCCGGTGGCCACCGCCACTCTGGCCCTTGCCGCCGGGCTGTTTGCGGCCGCCCCCTACAGTCCCCTCGAATGGGTCGAACTGATCGCAGCGCGGGAGTACCGACAATGAGCAGCGCTTTACTGATACTCGCCTTGCTGACACCCCTGCTGACGCTGGTGTTCGTCTTCACCCGTATCGGTGGTCCGCTGACCGTCGTTGCCGCTCTGCCTGCGCTCGCAGCGGCGATTGCGGTGCCCGCCGGCACGAGCATTGACATTCCATGGCTGCTCCTCGGCACACGCCTGGGACTTGACGCCAATGCCGGCATATTCCTGCTTTTCACGTCTCTGCTCTGGATGGTGGCTGCCGCACATGCTGCTTCACAACTGCAGGTGGATGTCAATGCCGTGCGTTTTCGGATTTTTTACCTGCTGGCGATGAGCGGGAATTTCATACTTGTTCTCGGTCAAGACCTGATTAGTTTTTACCTGGGGTTCGCTCTGATGGGCTTGGCCGCCTATGGGCTCGTGGTTCACGATGGCACGCCTTTGGCAAGGCGCGCCGGCCGTATCTACCTCGTGATGACCCTGGTTGCCGAATTTGCCCTGCTGTTCGCTTTTGTGATGATGTACTGGCGCACTGGTACCTTGTCTCCCAATCACGCGCAGCTGATCGGTGCCGGCATGCTGGAGCTGGGTTTGCTGATGCTGGCATTCGGTATCAAAGCCGGGGTCATCGGACTTCATCTGTGGTTGCCGCTGGCACACCCAGCTGCGCCGGTTCCGGCAAGCGCGGTGCTAAGCGGCGCAATGATCAAGACCGCGCTGATCGGCTGGATGCGCTATCTGCCATTCGGCCACGAAAGCCTGCCTGAATGGGGCCTGTTACTGCTCATAGCGGGCGCCGCCGGCGCCCTGCTCGCCCTGCCCCTGGGATTGCCCCAAACGAACCCCAAGGTTGTGTTGGCTTATTCCAGTGTCGGCAAAATGGGCTCTATGGTTTGCGCGCTGGGTCTCGCACTGATCGAACCGAGCGCTGCTCCGGCAATCATCGCGGCGGTAACCCTGTTTGCTGCCCATCATGGGCTGACCAAAGGCGCGTTGTTTCTAGGTTTCGGCGTGGTGAAATCCTCGTCGTCACCCTGGGCATTCTCACTCCTGGTATTTCCAGCATTGGCCCTGGCCGGGCTGCCGTTTACAACCGGCGCTCTGGCCAAAGAATTTTTAAGTCTCTCCGTTCTAGGGGTTGCAGAGAAATGGTCCTGGGTGTTCTTTTGGCTGCTGCCGATCGCGGCGCTTAGTACCGCGCTGTTGATGGCCCGCTTTCTCTATCTGATGAGTGGCCTGGCAGAAAGGAAGTCGTCTTTTCCCCTGCTGCCTGCCCTTCCCTGGCTGGGCCTGTTGACCGTGATACTGTTGACGCCGTTGGCCTATGACGGCCTACCCTCACCGGTCAAAAATAGTTGGCCCATCGCCATTGCCGCAGCGACTGCGATCCTGGTAACCCGGGCACGCCCGGCGTTGCTCACTTCACTGGTCGGCCGAATTCCTCCGGGCGACCTCATTGTACCGCTGTCTAACCTGACTGCCCGCCTAGTCGCAGCATACCGGCTATCGCGCGGGAGGCTCCGCGCTGCCAATGAAGCAGGCTGACGCCACTTATCCGTTGATTATCTTGCGGGTAGCATAATACACGACGAGCTAAGTATGCAGAAAAATGCGAAACTGTCGCGTTAGACGCGACAAACAAAAGATACTGGAACAAGTAAATGCCCAACATCAAACTCAACCTGAAACACCTGCGCTACTTCTGGTCGGTGGCAAGTCACGGCTCGATTACCAAGGCTGCTGAAACTTTGTACCTGACCCCACAGACCATCAGTGGGCAATTACGCGATCTTGAACAGCAGGTAGGGGCAAAGCTGTTCGACCGGGAAGGCCGTAACCTGGTACTTTCGGAGACTGGTCGTCTTGTTTTTTCCTATGCTGATGAGATGTTTCGTCTAGGCATCGAATTACAGGACGTGTTGGCGGGACACACTCCCGGCTCAGCACTCACCCTTAAGGTGGGTGTCGCAATGGTCGTACCCAAACTGCTGACTTATCGGGTACTCGAACCCGTACTTCAGATGAGCGAGGGGGTGCGTTTAATCTGCCATGAGGCCCCGCTGGTGGACCTTCTGGCCGATCTCTCGGTGCACAAATTGGACGTTGTGCTGGCAGACAGCCCGATCAATCCGACTCTCAACATCCGCGCCTATAACCATGTTCTTGGCGAGTCAGGGATAAGCTTCTTCGCTACACCGACCCAAACCGAAACACTAAGGGCAGACTTTCCTGCCAGCCTGAATGGTACGCGCATGCTGATGCCCAGTGGTGGCAGCAACTTGCGGCGTAACCTTGAAGCTTGGTTCGAAAATCATCAGATCAGTCCGGTCGTAGTAGCAGAATTCGACGACCGCGCCTTGATGAAGGCCTTTGGCGAACACGGCAGCGGCGTCTTCTCTTCACCCAGTGCTGTCGAACAGGACGTGTTGGACAAATATGGGGTAACGACAATCGGCCGCACCCAGGAGATCACCGAACGCTATTATCTCATCTCTGCGGAGCGTCGGATAAAACACCCCGCAGTATCGGCAATAACCAAGTCTGCCCGCACTAAATTGTTCTTATAGTAGGTGGCTTGAGACGATTCATTCTGTGTCAGTGCTGTCCCATTAACCTCCAACCGTCATGCCAGACTTGATCCGGCATCCAGTGAACGCATTGAAAAACCTGGATTCCGGACAAGTGCTTCGCACTTTCCGGAATGACCAACATCAGTGTTCAAATTCATGTCTATGCCGCAACTAATCACTATGAAAGAGCTGTCGTATCAATGCGTTCCAGTTATATGTAACGCAACTTAATGGGACAACACTGATTCTGTGTATTGAATCAAGGTAGACAGATGTCAGCTAATTCCCCCGCTGCTTTTGCACGCCTTGCTCTTACCAAACCCACATGTCCAAAAAAACTTTTACCACTCTGTTGCATTGAGTAATTGCCTGACTGCACTCACAATCGATTTTACTGACTGTAACCATCCGCTTCTATTTTGAGCATTTATTTTAAACGACGGGCAATCGGTTATGACCGCGCATCTATACTCTGGAAAAATCGACTGGGAAGAAATCTATACCGTATTTCATTCGCCCTCCAAAATTGCAGAGCACATAATTCGAAAATTAGACTGCAATGATCACCCCTTGGTATTTTCTGGATTCGCTGAAACAGCCGCCTGTTTAGCGAACCTAATCCCGGTCACTTTTGTAGATCTGTCTCCATCGGTAACGGCTCGTACAATTCAAAATTTTTCGACTTTAAGCAGGATTCTTACGGGTGACGTGACACAGCTCATGTCATCTTATCCTACTGATAATGTTGTTATCGCATGTCGTATATCGGCATATTGGGGGAGCGAAGAGTTCGATAGGTTTACCAAATCACTACGAAGCTTTCCTCGCAAGAAGGTGTTAATCGATTTCTTTGATCGTGATGTCGTACAACCTGGACAGAGGGTTCTTTTTGAGTCACCGATTGGAGGTGGCGAATGGGTTTTTCTAGGCTTTGAAGATATTGAAGGTGATATGCCGCTGATCAGCAAGGCGAAATTGAACTTCTCTTACTCAATACGGGATAATTCTTTCAGTTATGAAGGAGATCGATCATTTTTCCGAAAAGAAAATATTGAGCAGTGGTGCAAAGCAAAGCTTTCTGAATATCGGATCAAGATTAGTTCCCCACTCCTGGACTCTGACCCTAGTTTTACCCTTAGTCTCACTCACGACCGTTTGCATTCCTGAGCAACTCTTGTCATTTGCGAATCCATGCACAAATGATAGGTATGCTGTCGCCACTACCCCGGCACAGTGTCTGGCGGCAGACTTGACTCACTTCACCAGACATATCAGCCTTCCCCACATTGGTGAACAGATCGGCCTGTATCACATCCTTTTCAGGGCTTGCTCTGCGTTCACTCTCGTTGCGGGCTTCACACTCGCTGGGCTACCTGAAGTGATCCGTTGCATCGTAGGCTTCAGCCACTTCGTCATCTCCATGAATACTCCGATTACTTCCGGCTGGAACGATAGCTGGGTGGGTCTCTAACCCACTGAGAAAACGCCGCCCTAGTGGGCCATGCGGGAAGTTAACCCCCCCCGCTGAGGAAACAACTTCTTAAGATTACCTTAATAATTATTTTCTCCTCTCTTGATATAGTGGACTCTCATCGCTCTTGCCTTCCTCTTGGGCGATTGGTTGGCGCCGTACCCGTTCTAGCGGGTGCCGGCGAATTTTTTTTTGCCTTTGCGGCTTTGGTGATATTTGCCCCCCCTAAGACCGTTTGGGTTGTTACCAGTCATCTGACTAAATTTCCAGCTAATTCTCCCCTCTATCTTTTGTACGGAAATATCGGTTGATTTATACTGGTCGGTCTGCACCACCCTTGAATACTTCTAATTTGGAATCTGCAGATAACCCCGTTTTCTTGGAATTGCTTGTCGGGTGGTATGGGGGTTGGCACCCAACCCCAATACGGTAATGGTTAATTATAATGGCTGGAAGCTGCCGATTCGAAGCGGGGGGGTGGGGAACAAGTTATCTCTAAAGCTGGAGATATTGTGATGCTCGACGATACAACTGGGAAGGGTCATCAAACCAAAGTATTTGGAGATGAATGCGTTCGAATAACAGCTATCCATTTTTCGTAGTGTTCTACTCAATGGTTGGGGCCGGCAGGATTGTTTCGAATAATTAACAGCGCCCTCCGACTGTACCCAATTCTCGTCGCCGGAATTGGGAGCTTAGTCGTTATGCGTCTGTTTTTCCTGTGATTATGGAATGAAGAACAAAACCAGGCTCTCGTGCCTACCCGCAGACTGTGAAGACGAGTGAGGAAACCAATGAAAAGAGAGAAGACTCGAATGACGGTTAGCCGGCTGAGCACAGCAATACTGGTTGTGCTATTAAGTAAACCGGGTGCAGCGGCCGACATCGCCTTCAATGCGTATCTCGAATTTCCTCTAGGCGGTGGCAGCCCCTTTTTCGGATTGCGCGCTAACCCAAATACAGGCATTTTATCTAGCGTCAATGACGATTCTACTGAAACACCGCGAATGGAGTTTGAATTGCGCTATGGTGCAGAGCGAAGCCCGACTTTTTTGATCAACGGCTTCCCCATCAAGCAGTCGCTGATGCTGAACGCCTCCGACGATGGGAAATCACAAGCTACGGAAAACGGCTTTGACTGGCGATGGGTCGGTGCGGCCGCACTAGGGATTGGTGTCATCGTTGCAGCAACCCACATTGATTTTGATGACTCTAGTATCAGTGTCTGTTCAGGACCAAACTGCCCGCCGGAAGATAAACCACCTCCGGAACCAGAGCCGACTGATTGATGACTAGTGGGCCATACGGGAAGTTCGGTTATCCACAGAGCGCCGCAGATGAGCCAAGGTAAGGCGCACACCGCAGGGAATGGCAGGCCCTTTCCAAGGGGTGCAACGCAACATTGGCTCATCTGCG